>Ga0307986_10000768_pt1 | contig 23651 bp, 30 predicted proteins | sample EllFjometageno82_FD_203170 | JGI IMG/M metagenome (GOLD analysis project Ga0307986, IMG submission 203170) | Marine microbial communities from Ellis Fjord, Antarctic Ocean - #82 | ecosystem: Environmental > Aquatic > Marine > Unclassified | place: Southern Ocean | collected 2014-10-09
CCCAACCACATTAAAAAAGTTGTACCTGCAACCAATGAAATTGTTGTTGTTATTCTAAACGTCATACCGGGATCTAATACTAATGATCCTGCATTTTCTAAACCAACAGATACTCCATAACCTTGTAGGATGGCTATAAATACAGTTCCGTATCTCGTTAATTGAGTGATTTGTTTTCTACCTACTTCACCTTGTTCTTTTAAATTTTTAAAATAATCAGAAACACCTGTTAGTAATTGAATTATAATTGAAGCAGATATGTACGGCATTATACCAAGTGCAAAAATTGCCATTCTAGTAACAGCACCACCAGAAAATACATTGAACATGCCAAGAAGGCCTTTCTGAGAATTGCTCATTACTTGTGCTAAAGCTTGTGGGTCAATACCAGCTAAAGGTACGTAAGTTCCGAGTCTATAAACAATTAAAATACCGATGGTAAAAAAAATTCTACTTTTGAGATCATTAGCTTTAGCAAAAGCACCTTGGTTAATATTTTCGTTAGACATTAAACTTTCTATTTTTTAGGAGTATTTAGAACTTCACTTATTTTTTTAATTTTAGTTGGTTTTTGGATTTTTTTGATAATATTCAGTATGCCACCAGCTTTTTCAACCTTCGTTAGTGCTTGTTTAGAAGCAAAGTTTGCTGTTATACTAATTTTATTTTTTAAATCTCCGTCACCTAATATTTTTAATTTAAGATATTTTTTATTAATTATTTTTTTCTCGTGCAAGAGCTTAAGGTCAATTGGTAGATTCAGATCAATTTTTTTATCATCATGAAATTTTTGTAGATGTGACAAATTCATGATAGCTGTGTTTCTTACAAATAAAGACTTAAAGCCTCTTTTTGGTAATCTCCTATAAAGTGGTGTTTGTCCACCTTCGAATGCTTTTATAGCAACTCCAGATCTCGATTTCTGTCCTTTAATTCCACGACCACCAGTTTTTCCTTTACCGGAACCAATACCGCGGCCTGGTCTAATTTTTTTAGAATTTGTTTTAACTAAAGTGTTTAATTTCATTTAGTATTCTCTCTTTTAGAAATTATTTCAGATATTTTTTTTCCTCTCATTGCAGATAATAATTTTGGTGAACGCTGAGCTAATAAAGCATTAACAGATGCTTTAACCATATTGTGTGGGTTTGCAGATCCAAGTGATTTAGCCACAATATCTTGTATACCTAAAACATCACAGACAGCTCTTATAGGTCCACCAGCAATTATTCCAGTACCCGCAGGAGCAGATCTTAATAAAACTTTTCCAGATCCGTTTCTACCCCGAACATCATGGTGTAGGGTTCTGCCATCTTTAAGAGAAATTTTTACTAGATTCCTAGTAGCATCTTGAGTAGCTTTTTTAATAGCATCCGGTACTTGTTTTGATTTTCCTTGACCAATGCCAATTGAACCCTTTTCATTGCCTACAACAACTAACGCTGCGAAACCAAATCTTCTTCCACCTTTTACAACTTTAGTAATTCTATTTATTCCAACTAATCGTTCTTTATATTCGCTTTGTTTTTTTTTCCATTCAGCCATTTAAAATTCCATTCCATTTTTTCTTAACGATTCAGCAAATATTTTAATTCTACCGTGGTATTTGTAAGAACCACGATCGAAATAGACTTTGGTAATTTTTTTTTCTACTGCTCTTTTAGCTAAAATTTCTCCCATCAATGCTGAAGTGTCGATTTTTTTCTTTTTATTATCTTTTAATTCTTTTTCAATAGATGAAACTGACACTAAAGTTTTTTTAGCTTTATCGTCAATGATTTGAGCTGAAATATTTTTTAAGGACTTAAAAACTGATATTCTGTACCTATTAACAGCAACACTTTTAAGTTTTTTTCTATTTCTAAGTTCTCTTTTTTTTGAATTGTTAATTTTTTTCATGTTATTTTTTTTTACCTTCTTTTCTTAAAACGAATTGACCTCTTTCTCTAATACCTTTGCCTTTATAGGGTTCAACAGGTTTAAAGGTTTTAATATCTGAGGCAACCTTTGCCACTAATTCTTTGTCAACACCAGTAATTGTTATAATTGTTTGTTTTTCAACAGCAATTTTTACATCTTTAGGAATTTTAAAGTTAATATCGTGACTAAAGCCAAGTTGCAAATTTAAAACTTCCCCTTTTAAATTAGCCCTAAAACCAACTCCTGTAATGTCTAGTATTTTTGTATGGCCACTGCTTACGCCTAAGACAGCATTATTAATTAAACTTCTGTAAGTACCCCACATTATTGATGTTTTTTTATCTAAGTTTTTAGCAGCTAAGGGCATAATATTAAATTCATTCTTTTCATTAACTTTTGTAGAAAATGCTTTATCGTTTATTGTGAGTTGTTTAGTGCCTTTTGGACCAGTTATAGTTATTAAACCATTTTCAGATTTAACCGACGAGTCTTTAGGTATAGTTATATTTTTTTTTCCAATTTTAGACATTAAAAAACTCTACAGATAATTTCTCCGCCAACTTTATTTTTTCTGGCTTCAATGTCAGACATTACGCCTTTGTTGGTTGATATGATTGCTAGGCCTAAACCATTTTGAATTCTTGGTATGCTATCAGCACGAGAAAAAACTCTTCTACCTGGTTTAGAAACTCTTTTAATTTCTTTTATCACTGGTATGCCTTCATAGTATTTTAGATCTACAACAAGCGAAACTTTGTTGTTTTCTTTTTTTTCAATATGATAACTGGAAATAAAACCTTCATTTTTTAAAACCTCTAGAACTTTTAGTCTAAAATTTGATGATGGCATTTCTACTTTTGTTAGCAGCCTTAACTGACCGTTTCTAATTCTTGTAAACATATCTCCTATCGGATCCATCAAAGTCATATTTTTTTCCTTACCAGCTCGATTTAGTCATACCTGGAATTTTTCCAGAAGATGCCATTTCTCTTAGAGCTATTCTTGACATCCTTAATTTTCTGTAAACGCCATGAGGTCTACCTGTAATCTCACATCTGTTAACAACTCTTATTTTTGCAGAATTTTTTGGTAATTTATTGAGCTTAAGTTGAGCCGCAAACCTATCTGCTAAAGGCAGTTCCTTATTTTTAATAATTTTCTTTAACGCTGCTCTTTTCTTAGCAAATTTTTTAGCTAATTTAATTCTTTTTAAGTTTTTTTGTATTGCGCTTGTTTTAGCCATATTAATTTTTAATTGTTGTTTTGTTTATAGGAAAATTAAATTCTGTTAAAAGTTCAATAGTTCCTTCTTTAGTTTTACTGGTAGTCACAAGAGTTATATCCATACCTCTAATTTTGTCTACTTTATCATAGCTAATCTCTGGGAAAATAAGATGTTCTTTGATGCCAAAGCTATAATTACCAAACTTATCAATGCTATTAGAGCTTAATCCTCTAAAATCTTTTATTCTTGGAAGCGCTATATTTACTAGCCTATCTATAAATTCGTACATTTTTGCTGATCGTAAAGTTACTTTTACTCCAGCCGCAAAACCTTTTCTCGTTTTAAAATTTGCAATTGATTTTCTAAATTTAGTAACAATCGCTTTTTGACCAGCTATAGAGCTTAAATCATCCTGACAGGCTTTAATTTTTTTTGCATCTGTTGCGTCTTCACCTAACCCAATATTTAAAACTACTTTAGTTATTTTTGGAACCTGGTGCTTATTTAAACAGTTTAATTTTGCCATTAACTTAGGCAGAATATCTTTATCGTATGTAGCTTTTAATCTAGGTATCATTTATCTACTTTTTTACACTTTCTTTTTTAACTTCTAAACTTTTTACGTTTGAATAGTGTATAAAACTCTCTTTTGAAACAATCCCACCTTTGTTTTCTTTGGTAGGTTTTGTATGTCTTTTTACAAGATTAATATCTTTAACTTTAATTGAATTCATTTTTCTATTAATTTCTATCACCTCGCCAGTCTTACCTTTATCTTTTCCAGTAATAATTTTGACTTGGTTGCCTTTTTTAATTTGCATATTTAAATAACCTCCGGAGCTAAAGATATAATTTTTGTGTGTCCAGAGGCTCTCAATTCTCTTGTAACTGGTCCAAAAATTCTTGTTCCCATTGGTTCTCCCTTTTCATCCGTCAAGACAACAGCATTATGATCAAATTGTATTTTAGAACCATCATCTCTAAAAATTTCTTTTCTTGTTCTAACAACGACTGCTCTATGCACAGAACCTTTTTTGACTTTTCCTTTAGGTATGGCATCTTTAACAGTAATTACAATTAAATCTCCTACACCAGCGTATCTACGTTTTGATCCACCTAAAACTTTTATACATTCCACTCTTTTTGCTCCGGTGTTATCGGCAACAGTTAATTCAGTATGATTTTGTATCATTTTTCCATCACTTCCCAAGTTTTTTTCTTAGAGACAGGAGCGCATTCAGTGATTTGAACGTTGTCTCCTTCTTTAAATTTATTTTTTTCGTCGTGAGCATGATATTTTTTTGTTCTAGATATTACTTTTCCAAAGAAAGGGTGTTGAAATTTTCTAACTACTTCTACTACGATAGTTTTATCACTTTTAGAACTTACTACTTTTCCTTTTAGTACTCTTTTGCTCATTTAGAAACCTTTGTGTTAATTGTTGTGTATAATCTAGCGATACTTTTTTTAATTTGATTGTATTGTGCAGGATTTTCTACTTGCCCATTAATTTTTTTAAACCTTATATTAAACAGGTCTTTTTTTAAAGTTTGAACTTTTTTATAAGCTTGTTCGCTAGTTAATTTTTTATCTTCTTTTTTATTTTTTATCATTTTTATCTTTTAATAAATTTTGTTTTAATTGGCAACTTCGCCGATGCTTTATAAAGAGCTATTCTTGCTACTTCTTCTGTCACACCATCAACCTCAAAAATAATTCTCCCTGGCTTAACTCTGCAAGCATAATATTCTGGAGCTCCTTTACCTTTTCCCATTCGTACTTCAGTTGGTTTTTTAGAAACGGGTATGTTTGGAAATATTCTAGTCCATACTCTTCCTGTTCTTTTCATATATCTGGTTAAAGCAACACGAGCAGCTTCAATTTGTTTTCCAATAATTCTTTCAGGCTCAAGAGCTTTTATGCCATACGCACCATAGTTTAAAACAGCAGCTCTTGTTGCTTTGCCATGAATTCTGCCTTTGAAGGCTTTTCTAAATTTAGTTCTTACTGGTTGTAGCATTTTTTACTCTTTCTTTTTTTTCATTTTCAACGTCTTTTTTATATAGCTGACCTTTGTACACCCACACTTTTATTCCTATAATTCCATAAGTCGTAAGAGCCTCGGCCGTTCCATAGTCTATATTTGCTCTTAATGTGTGCGCTGGAATACTTCCATCTCTTTCCCATTCAGTTCTTGCTATTTCAGTACCATTTAATCTACCACTTACCATTACTTTAATTCCTAACGCACCAAGTCTAGAAGCTGACTGCATTCCTCTTTTCATTGCTCTACGAAATGCAATTCTTTTAATTAATTGAGTGCCAATATTTTCTGCTATCAGGTAAGCGTTCAACTCTGGTTTTTTTATTTCTTTAATATTTATAGAAACCTCATTATCTTTAGAAATTTTAAGTACATTTTTTTTAATTTTTTCTATATCTGCACCTTTTTTTCCAATTACAAAACCCGGTCGAGACGTATGTATTGATACAATTAGCTTTTTTCCAGATCTTTCTATTATAATATCTGAAACACCTGAATTAACTATATTTGTTTTAATATATTTTCTAATCTTAAAGTCTTCGATTAAAAATTTTCCAAAATCTTTTTTCTTTGCAAACCAAACAGAATCCCAGCCTCTATTTACGCCTAATCTAAAACCTATTGGATTTATTTTCTGCCCCATAATTATTTTTTAACCTCTTGCTTCATCTCTTGTTTAATTTCTTTTTTAGCTTCTTGTTTAATTTCTTTTTTAGCCTCTTGTTTAATTTCTTTTTTAGCCTCTTGTTTAATTTCTTTTTTTTCTCCTAATACAATAGTAATTCTAGCAAAAGGTTTTTTTATTGCACTCGCTCTACCTTTAGCTCGTGGTCGAAATCTTTTCATAACAATAGATTTACCTACATATGCTTCCTTTATATAGAGACTGTCAATATCGTATTGATAGTTATTTTCAGCATTGGCAATAGCTGATTTAACTGTTTTTTTAACATCGTGCGCTATTCTTTTTCTCGTAAATTCTAAGTCTCTTATTGCTACGTCAGCTTTTTTTCCTTTTATAAAATCTAAAATAAGGGCAATTTTACGTGTACTTGATCTTACATTTTTATTTACTGCTTTTACTGAAATATTACTTTTTTCCACCAGCGCCTCCCGGTTTAGCTGTTGCTGGAGCTGCTTTTTTATCAGCTGGTGTATGGCCCCTAAAGGTTCTGGTCAAAGCAAATTCTCCTAATTTGTGCCCAACCATTTCTTCAGAAATCGTAATAGGTATAAAAGATTTTCCATTATGAATTAAGAAACTATGCCCAACAAAATCAGGGATTACAGTGGAATTTCTTGACCAAGTTTTAATTGGTCGTTTATCCCCTCTTCCCTCTTTAAGTCTATCAATTTTTTTTAATAAACTTGGATGAACAAATGGGCCCTTCCAGACAGATCTAGCCATAATTATTTCCTTTTTTTCCTTCTTGAAATTATTAATTTATCACTTCTTTGTGGTTTTCTTGTTTTTAAACCTTTAGCAGATTGACCCCAAGGTGAAACTGGGTTTCTACCACCAGCTGTTTTTCCTTCACCACCACCATGTGGATGATCAACTGGGTTCATTACAACTCCTCGTGACTGTGGTCTTTGACCTTTCCATCTAGTTCGACCAGCTTTTCCAATTTTAATATTTTTTTGATCAGGATTTGAAACAGACCCAAGTGTAGCCATACATTTACTGCTAACTTTTCTTGTTTCACCAGAACCTAATCGTATAATAGCGTGATCTCCATCAAATCCTGTCAAAGTTGCAGAAGAACCTGCTGATCTAGCCATTTTACCACCTGTGTTAGGGGCCAGTTCTATGTTGTGTATAGAACTACCTTGTGGAATTTCATTTAACTCTAAACAGTTTCCAACTTTAATTTCAACTTTTTTTCCCGCTTCAACAGTGTCACCAATTTCTAAATTTTGAGGGCAAATAATATATTTCATATCATTGTCTTCATACTTTATTAATGCAATGTAGCCAGTTCTGTTTGGATCATATTCGATTCTCTCTACAACGCCCTTAATATTTCTTTTTGATCTATAAAAATCTATAATTCTATATTTATGTTTATGTGCACCACCCCTGTGTCTTGAGGTAATTCTTCCCATATTATTTCTTGCACCTGTAGAATGCTGCCCAACAGTTAAGGGTTTGTAAGGATTGCCTTTCCAAAGTTTACTTTTGTCAACAAGAACAGTAGCGCGAACTGATTTTGTGTAAGGTTTAAATGTTTTTAATGCCATAATTAAATTCCTGATGAAAGATCAATACTTTGACCTTTTTTAAGAGTTATAATTGCTTTTTTGTATCCTGGTTTAATTGAAAGTTTACCTTGTTTAATCTTCTTTTTTCTCTTTTGATTAATGATGTTTACTTTAACTACTGTAACTTTAAATAATTTTTCTATATTTTTTTTAATTGAGATTTTATTAGCCCCTGAATGAACTTTAAACACAGTTTTATTATGCTCAGAAAGAATAGTAGCTTTCTCAGTTATAATTGGCTGTCTTATAGAGTCTATAAAATTAATTTTTTTCATCTAATAATCTGGTTTCTATTTTTTTCATTGAACTAGAAGTAATAACAACATTTGTATATTTAAGTAGATCGTAAATATTAGTACCTTCGTCTCGTATAACTTTGATATTTTTTATGTTTCTTGCTGATTTAACAAAATTTTTTTCAGAAACTGCATCAGATACTATCAATACGTTTGATAATTTATTTGTATTTAAAAATTTATTAAAATTTTTTGTCTTTTTAACTTCTTTCGTAACATCAGATAAAATGTGTAATTGTTTATCTGTGTTTTTTTTTGCTAAAGTTTGGGCTAAAGCCAACTTTCTTACTTTTTTATTTATTTTTTTTATTTTATAAACAGCTCCTTTGGGGCCATGTGCTTGTCCACCACCAACAAATAATGGTGCTTTTTTGCTAGCGTGTCTTGCTTGACCAGTTCCTTTTTGAGCATAAATCTTTTTAGTCGAACCTTTAACTTCATTTCTTTGTTTGGTTTTAGCTGTTCTGGGTTTTTGATGGTTTAGCTGCCAATCAATTACATATTTAATTAATTTATGATTAAATTTTAAATTCATTATTTTATCTGATACCTCTATACTTCCTGATTTTTCACCTTCAAGATTTAACAAATTTAATTTCATAAAATTATTTTTTACCTTTGCTAGCTGCAGCAGCTTTTACCTTAGCCTCAATTTTTTCATTCAAAGTTTTTCTTCTAACATTTTTAATTGATTGTCTTACTAGGATTGTAGAATTTTTTGAACCAGGTATAGATCCTTTAAGGTATAAAAGATTATTTTCTAAATCTGACTTAACTATTTCTAGGTTTAGCATCGTTCTAAATTTATCGCCCATATGTCCAGCCATTTTTTTTCCCTTAAAAACTCTTCCTGGATCTTGTCTTTGACCTGTTGAACCATGTGATCTATGGGAAACAGAAACACCATGAGAAGCTCTTAATCCACCAAAATTCCATCTTTTCATTACTCCGGCAAAACCTTTTCCTATTGTTTTAGATCTAACATCTACAAATTTTATATCTTTTAAAATTTCTAAACCAACTTCGTTTCCTTCTTTGTACTCTTCTGTTTTATCTAAACGAAATTCTTTCAAAACTTTTTTAGGTTCGGTGTTTTTCTTTGTGAAATAACCTTTCATTTGATTTGTTAATTTTGAACTTTTAATTGGAAAAAAACCTACTTTTACAGCAGAATAACCTCTAGTTTCTTTTGTTATAACATCTAAAACTCTGCCCTTTTCTACCCTAATTACTGTAACAGGAACAGATTGACCATTCGTTAAGAATTCTCTCGTCATGCCCACTTTTGTACCTAATAATCCTAAGCTCATAATTTAAATCTTTATTTCTATGTCTACACCTGATGCTAAATCTAATTTCATTAGCGCTTCAACTGTTTGTGGTGTTGGCTCAATAATATCTATTAATCTTTTGTGTGTTCTTTGCTCAAACTGATCTCTACTTTTTTTATTTATATGTGGTGATCTTAATACAGTATATTTTTCAATTTTAGTAGGTAGAGGTATGGGACCTTTCACTTGTGCTCCTGTTCTCTTAGCTGTATTCACAATTTCCTCCGTTGATAAATCGAGGATTTTATTGTCATAAGCACGTAAGTGTATTCTTATATTCTGTTTGTCCATAATATTAAGCTAATTTCTTTGTTACCTCATCTTGTACGTTTTGAGGGACTTTATCATAGTGACTAAATTGCATCGTGTATTGGGCTCTTCCTTGTGTTGACGATCTTAGAGTGTTTATATAGCCAAACATGTTAGCTAAAGGTACAGTTGCTGAAATTGCAGTAGCATTACCTCTAGGCTCAGTTGAACCCACTTGACCTCTTCTACTATTTAAATCACCTATTACATCACCCATAAAATCTTCGGGTGTAACAACTTCAACTTTCATTATTGGCTCTAAAAGCTTTAATGTAGCTTGTTGACAAAGTTCTTTAAAACAGTAACGAGAAGCAATTTCAAAAGCTAAAACGCTTGAGTCAACATCGTGATGTAAGCCATCTAAAATTGTAACCTTATAATCTATTATTGGGAAACCAGCTAAAATTCCACTTTCTGCTACAGACTCGACACCTTTTTCAACTCCTGGAATAAATTCTTTTGGTATTGACGCACCTTTAATTTTATTTTCTATTTCCCTACCTTTACCCGGTTCTAATGGTTCCACGCTCAAAGTAACTTTTGCAAACTGCCCAGATCCACCACTTTGTTTTTTATGTATATAGGTAACTTCAGCTGAGTTTAATATTGTTTCTCTGTAAGCCACTTGAGGAGCACCAACATTAGCTTCTACTTTGAATTCTCTTTTCATTCTGTCTACAATTATATCTAAGTGTAATTCACCCATACCTTTAATAATAGTTTGACCAGATTCTTCGTCAGAAGTTACTCTGAATGATGGATCTTCTTTAGCTAACCTAGCTAAGGCTTCACCCATTTTTTCTTGGTCAGCTTTAGTTTTAGGTTCAACTGCAATTTCTATTACGGGATCTGGAAATTCCATTGGTTCAAGTAGTATAGGTTTGTTTTCATCACAAAGAGTGTGACCAGTTACAGTAAACTTAAGCCCTGCTAAAGCAACTATATCTCCAGTTGTTGCTTCTTTAGTGTCCTCTCTGCTATTAGCGTGCATTAATAACATTCTACCAACACGTTCTGTTTTTTCTTTTGAAGAATTATAGATACTTGTTCCCGTTTTAATAGTTCCTGAGTAAATTCTAATAAATGTTAAAGAACCAACAAATGGGTCGTTGGCAACTTTAAAGGCTAAAGCAGAAAAAGGTTCGCTGTCACCAAATTTCATATCTATCTTATCTTCAGTTCCAAGTTTTGTACCTTCAATTGAGCCTATATCCATAGGGCTAGGTAAATAATCTACAACAGCATCTAGAAGTGGTTGAACACCTTTGTTTTTAAAAGCTGAACCTGTAGTTATAGGAACAAAATTAAAACCTAAAGTTCCTTTTCTTATACATTTTTTTAAGTCAGATTCAGAGGGCTCCTTTCCCTCAAGGTATTCCGTCATTACTTTTTCATCTTCCTCTACGGCAGCTTCAACGAGTTCTTTTCTATACTTTTCTGCTTTTTCTTTCATGTCCGCTGGTATATCTACAATATCAAATTTTGCACCTAGATCCTCATTTTGCCAAATAACGGCTTTCATTTTAACTAAATCTACAATACCTTTTAAATTTGCTTCAGAGCCAATAGGTAATTGCAATACTAAAGGCTTACAGCCTAGTCTGTCTTTAATCATTTCAACACACATATAAAAATCTGCACCTGTTCTATCTAATTTATTAACAAAACAAATTCTTGGAACTTTGTATTTGTCTGCTTGTCTCCACACTGTTTCAGATTGAGGTTCTACGCCTGCAACACCATCGAAAACACAAACTGCACCATCTAAAACTTTTAACGATCTTTCAACTTCGATTGTAAAATCAACGTGTCCTGGTGTGTCAATAATATTTATTCTATGTTCGTTCCAAAAACATGTGGTTGCGGCTGAGGTAATTGTTATTCCTCGTTCCTGCTCTTGTTCCATCCAGTCCATGGTTGCAGCACCATCGTGTACTTCTCCGATTTTATGACTTTTTCCAGTATAATATAAAATTCTTTCAGTAGTAGTAGTTTTACCAGCATCAATATGAGCCATGATTCCAATATTTCTATATTTTTCTAAAAGATATTTTGTTTCAGACATATGTAATTACCACCTAAAATGTGCAAAAGCTTTATTTGACTCTGCCATTCTATGTGTATCCTCTCTTTTTTTAATTGCGGCACCTTTATTTTGTGACGCGTCTAATAACTCAAAATATAATTTTTCAGCCATTGTTTTATTTTTTCTATTTCTAGTGGCATCTTTGATCCATCTAAGTGCTAAAGCCTGTGCTCTTTTAGTTTTAACTTCGACAGGTACCTGGTAAGTAGCTCCACCCACTCTTCGAGATCGACACTCAACATTCGGTTTAACGTTTCCAATAGCGTCGTTAAAAGTTTTTAAGGGATCTTGTTTACTTGTATCTTTAATTTTATCAAGAGCATCATAAAGAATTTTTTCTGCAGTAGATCTTTTTCCGTCATACATAATACAGTTAATAAATTTTGAGACCAGCTCTGAACGAAATTTTGGATCAGGATAAACTTTTCTAACTGGTGCTTTTCTTTTTCTAGACATAATTAAAATTATTTGGGTTTTTTAGCTCCGTATAAAGATCTTCTTTTTCTTCTTGCAGGAATTCCCTGCGTGTCTAAATTTCCTCTTAAAATATGATAACGAACACCTGGTAAATCTTTTACACGCCCGCCACGAAGTAATACTACAGAGTGTTCCTGTAAATTGTGTCCTTCTCCTGGAATATAAGCGGTAACTTCAAAACCATTCGACAGTCTCACTCTTGCAACTTTTCTTAATGCGGAGTTTGGTTTTTTTGGAGTAGTTGTGTAAACTTTTAAACAGACACCACGTTTCAAAGGTTGGCCCTCTAAAGCTGGAACTTTATTTCTTGCTATAGGTTTGGTTCTAGGTTTTCTGATTAATTGACTAATTGTTGGCATAGCACAATTTTGAAGGAAAAAATAAAGGCACACCTTGATGTCAAGGTACTTTTAAGTCAGTGTTTAAGGTTAAATACTACCTTACTTCTAACTATCAAAATTGCGCTAAACTAACATTGAAAAGACAAAAGTCAATATTTAATAGGCTAAATTTGCTTTATTTTGAAAATTATTCAGTTACAGGAGGTGTTTCTAGTTGCTGTTTTTGAATTTCAGCTAATCTTAATTCATCTTGCTTTCTAGCTTCTTTATCCCAGCTCATTTTTGTAAGACCAGTTCCCGCAGGCACTAGCCTTCCAACTATTACGTTCTCTTTCAAGCCTTCAAGATAGTCAACTTTACCTCTTATAGAAGCATCGGTTAACACTCTTGTGGTTTCTTGGAATGAAGCAGCTGAAATAAATGACTTCGTCTGTAATGAAGCCTTAGTTATTCCTAATAATATTCTTTCGTACGTAGCAGGTTTTTTACCTTCCTTCTTAAGATCTTCGTTAATTTTAACTATATCAATTATATCAACTGTTTCGTTTAATAAAAAGTCTGTATCACCTGGTTCTTTAATCTCAACCTTCTTAAGCATTTGTCTAACTATAGTTTCAATGTGTTTGTCATTAATAACAACACCTTGCAGTCTATAAACTTCTTGTACTTCAGTAACAAAAAACTCTGTAAGCTTTTCTACACCTAAAATTCTTAAGATATCATGAGGTAATGGACTTCCATCTAGCAAATATTCTCCTTTTTTAATTTTTTCACCTTGATTAAAATTAACATGTTTACCTTTAGGTATTAGGTAGTTTGAAGTTTCACCTTTAGAGGAAACAATAGAAATTTTTTGTTTTCCTCTTATTTCTTTTCCAAATTCAATTTGACCGTCGTTTTCAGCTATAATAGCACTATCTTTTGGTTTTCTAGCTTCAAATAATTCAGCCACTCTAGGTAAGCCACCGGTAATATCTTTAGTTTTAGAAGTTTCTTTAGGTAATCTAGCTAATACATCGCCAGCTGAAACTTTTTGTCCGTCTTTTACAGATAAAATTGAGTCAGGAACTAAAAAATACCTAGCAACATTTCCGTCAGCTTTTTTAATAACTTCTCCTTTTTCATTTCTAAGTGTTAGACGAGGTTTAAGTTCTGTGTTTTTACTAAGTGACTTCCAATCTGTAACTGATTTTGAAGAAATTCCAGTTGAGTCATCCATTGTTTCAGTCAAAGAAGTACCTTCTACAAGATCCATATAATTTACAACACCGCTTGTTTCAGCAATGACTGGTAGGGTGTATGGATCCCACTCAGCAATTTTTTTACCTTTTTCAATCATGTCACCATCTTTGAAGAATAGTTTTGATCCATATATTACTTTGTAAATACCTAATTGAATTCCATTGTCATCTTCAATAGAAAGCTCCGTATTTCTACCCATTACAATAATATTTTTCTTAGAGTCTTCGATAAGGTTTTTATTTACTATATTAAGTTTTCCTTTGTTTTGAGAAATAATTTGCGACTCTTCTTTAACTTGAGCTGTTCCACCAACATGGAAAGTTCTCATTGTTAACTGAGTACCTGGCTCACCTATGGATTGCGCTGCAATCATTCCAATTGCTTCTCCAATACTTACTAATTTACCTCTAGCTAAATCTCTTCCATAACAGGTTTGACACACACCTCTTGTAGCAGCGCAGGTAATTATTGAGTATACTTGAATGGCTTTAACTCCAGCTGTATCAATTAGTTCACAATCGGCTTCGTCTAATAACTTTTTCTTTTTTATTATAACTTCACCAGTTATTGGGTTTTTAATGTCTTGAGCTGGTGTTCTGCCTAAAACTCTTTCTGATAAACTTACTAAAATATTTCCACCTTCTATAACTTCTGTAATATTTATTGAAGATTTTGATCCGCAGTCTGCTATTGTAACTTGTAAATCTTGAGCAACGTCACATAGCCTTCTCGTTAAATAGCCTGAGTTTGCTGTTTTTAAGGCGGTATCAGCTAGACCTTTACGAGCACCATGTGTTGAGTTAAAATACTCTAATACAGAAAGACCTTCTTTAAAATTAGCCATGATAGGAGTTTCTATAATCTCACCGGATGGTTTTGCAATCAAACCTCTCATGCCCGCTAGCTGCTTCATTTGAGCTTGTGAACCTCTGGCACCTGAATCAGCCATCATATAAACTGAGTTCGTTTCTATTCTGCCGTTTGGAAATATTTTTTGTGCAGAAGAAATTTCTTTCATCATTTCGTTCGCTACAGTGTCAGTACATTTTGACCAAATATCTACTACCTTGTTATACTTTTCACCTCTAGTTATTAGTCCATCTGAGTATTGTTTTTCGTATTCTTCAATTTTTTTTTTAGTTTGGTTAATTAATTGAGTTTTGGTTCCTGGAATTATTAAATCATCCTTACCAAAGGAAATACCCGCTTTAAACGCATGTTTAAAACCTAGTGATTTAATTCTATCACAAAAAATAACTGTTTCTTTTTGTCCACAAAATCTAAATATTGTATCTATAATTTCTGAAACATCTTTCTTGGTTAAAAGTCTATCAATAATAGTAAATTTAATTTTATGATGTTTTGGCAATACACTTGCTAAAAGAAATCTTCCTGCTGAACTTGTGTATTTTTGAACTATTTTATTTTTATTTTCATCTACAGTTTCAAAAACTGAGATGATTTTAGAATGTATGCTAATATCTTTATTTTCTATAGCTTGGCCAATTTCTTCAATGTTTGAAAAAATACCTTTAGGTCTATCTTCGTTTTTATCATCTGACTGAGATAAATAATAAATACCAAGTACTATATCTTGACTTGGTACAATAATTGGCTTTCCATTTGAAGGGCTTAAGATGTTATTGGTAGACATCATTAGCACTCTTGCTTCTAATTGAGCTTCTAAACTTAAAGGTATGTGAACTGCCATTTGATCACCATCGAAATCAGCATTAAATGCAGCGCAAACAAGTGGGTGCAATTCGATAGCAAAACCCTCAATTAACTTAACTTCAAAAGCTTGAACACCTAGTCTGTGTAATGTTGGTGCTCGGTTTAATAAAATTGGATGCTCTCTTGTAATAAATTCTAATGCATCCCAAACTTCTGGAACTTCTTTTTCAACTAATCTTTTTGCTTGTTTAATTGTAGTAGCTAAACCAAGTTTATCTAATCTCGCATACAAGAAAGGTTTGAATAATTCTAATGCCATTTTTTTTGGTAGTCCGCACTGGTGTAATTTCAATTCAGGACCAACAACAATGACTGACCTACCAGAGTAATCCACACGTTTACCAAGTAAGTTTTGTCTAAACCTTCCTTGTTTACCCTTTAGCATTTCAGCTAAAGATTTAAGAGGTCTTTTTCCAGTACCTGTAATTACCCTACCTCGTCTACCATTATCGAAAAGTGCATCTACTGATTCTTGAAGCATTCTTTTTTCATTTCTCACTATAATATGGGGTGCTTTAAGATCTAGTAATCTTTTTAATCTGTTGTTACGGTTTATAACTCTTCTGTATAAATCATTAAGATCTGAAGTTGCGAATCTTCCTCCATCTAATGGAACTAAAGGTCTCAATTCAGGTGGAATAACAGGTACTGTTGTTAATATCATCCATTCTGGCTTATTTCCAGAATCAATAAATGACTCAACAAGTTTTAATCTTTTAATAGTTCTTTCTTCGGTAACTTTAGATTTAATTGTTTCTAAGGCCGTACGCAATTTTTTTTGTTCTTTAGCTAGATCTAGGTTTATTAAAATTTCACGAACAGCTTCTGCTCCTATGCCTGCTTCGAATGCATCTTCTCCAAATTCTTCTTGGGCTTTGATTAATTGTTCTTCAGAGATTAAATCACCTTGTTTTAATGTGGTTAAACCTGGTTCTACTATAATAAAACTTTCAAAGTATAAGACTCTTTCTACATCTTTAAGTTTCATGTCAATGGCCAAGGCTATTCTGCTAGGTAACGATTTTAAAAACCAAATATGCGCGACAGGACAGGCAAGATCGATGTGGCCCATTCTTTCTCTTCTTACGTTAGATTTTGTTATCTCAACGCCACATTTTTCACAAATAATTCCTCTAAATTTCATTCTTTTGTATTTACCGCAAAGGCACTCATAATCTTTTACTGGCCCAAATATTCTTGCACAAAAAAGACCATCTTTTTCCGGTCTAAAAGTTCTATAATTAATAGTTTCAGGTTTTTTTATTTCACCAAATGACCAAGATTTAATTTTTTCTGGACTGGCAATAGTAATTTTTATACTACTGAAATTTGTTTCAGGTAAACTGTTACTATTATTGTTGTAAGTTTGTTTTGATAAATTTTTTTCCATTTTAATTTAATTCTATGTTTAGCCCTAAAGCTCTAATTTCCTTAATTAATACATTAAATGACTCTGGCACACCTGACTCGAAGTTATTGTTGCCTTTGACAATAGTTTCATAAACTTTAGTTCTACCTGCAACATCGTCTGACTTAACTGTAAGAATTTCTTGTAATGTATAGGAAGCACCATAAGCTTCTAAAGCCCAAACTTCCATTTCACCAAATCTTTGCCCACCTAATTGAGCTTTCCCTCCTAGCGGTTGTTGAGTAACCAAACTATAGGGTCCTGTAGATCTAGCGTGTATTTTATCTTCAACTAAATGATTAAGTTTTAACATATAAATTATTCCAACTGTAACAGGTCTATCAAATTTTTCTCCTGTCAAACCGTCCCACAAAGTAGTTTGCCCTGAATTAGGCAAATTACCCAAATCAAGCATAGCTTTAATGTCATCTGTAGATGCTCCATCAAAAACAGGTGTTGCAATTGGTATTCCATTTGAAATATTTTCAACGAGTTCAAAAAGTTCTTTTTTATTTAATTTGCTAACTACGCTATCGTAATATTCCGATCCATATATAGCTTTTAGTTTTTTCTGAAGTTCTTCTATAGTTTTATCAAAATTTTTTAAATATTCTTTTATTTGATCTCCTAGCTCAGAGCAGGCCCACCCTAAATGTGTTTCTAAAATTTGCCCTACGTTCATACGACTTGGCACACCTAAAGGATTTAAAACAATATCAACAGGTTTGCCTGATGCCATATATGGCATATCTTGCACTGGAACTATTTTACTCACTACACCTTTGTTACCGTGTCTACCGGCCATTTTATCGCCCGGCATTAATCTTCTTTTAACTGCAACGAAAACCTTAACTACCTTCATAACAGTTGGTAATAAATCATCACCTTGTTTGATTTTAATAACTTTATCTTCAAATCTTAATTTGATATCTTCACTTGCTTCATCAAATTGTATTTTAAGTTTTAATAAATTTTGGTTTACCTGATCGTCAGTGAAGCTTAATTTCCAGATATTTTTTAAATTTAATTCATTTAATTGTTCAGTTGTTATAGGAGATTCGGAATTTATAGATTTGTGGGCTTTGATTGCTTGTTTGCCGTTTAAGAGATCAGTGGCTCTAAGCTTAATATTTCTATTTAAAATTTCCTCTTCAACTAATTTGTCTTCTTGAACTAATTCAATTTCAGCTCTTTCTATAGCAATTGATCTTTCATCTTTTTCAATTCCATGTCTGTTAAAAACTCTAACATCTATAATAACTCCCGAGCCTCCTGATTTAAGCTTAAGAGAAGAATCCCTTACATCAGTAGCTTTTTCACCAAAAATTGATCTTAATAATTTTTCTTCTGGACTAGAAGATGTTTCACTTTTAGGAGTAACCTTACCAACTAAAATATCTCCTGGTTTTACTTCTGCTCCAACATATGCAATTCCCGATTCATCTAAATTTCTTAAACTTTCTTCGCTAACATTTGGTATGTCCCTAGTAACTTCTTCAGCACCCAACTTTGTGTCTCTAGCCATTGCTTCATATTCTTCAATATGAATAGATGTGAAAACGTCGTCTGTCACACACCTTTCTGAAATTAAAATTGAATCTTCAAAATTGTACCCTTGCCATGGCATGAAAGCTACTGTTACATTTTTTCCTAGAGCTAGCTCACCTAATTTTGTTCCAGGACCGTCTGCAATAATATCTCCATTTTTGATTGCGTCTCCAACTTTAACTAATGGGCGTTGGTTAATACAAGTGTTTTGATTTGATCTTTTAAATTTAGATAAATTGTAAATGTCGACACCTGATTGAGATAAATCTTTAACTTCTGTTGCTTTTACAACAATACGTTTGCCGTCAATTTTATCAACTATACCGTTCCTTTTTGCAACTATAGTTACACCTGAGTCTAAAGCTACATCAGATTCCATTCCTGTGCCAACAAGAGGTGATTCAGGTTTCAATAAAGGCACAGCTTGTCTCATCATGTTTGAACCCATTAATGCTCTGTTTGCATCGTCATTTTCTAAAAAAGGTATAAGTGCAGCAGCTACTGAAACTAATTGTTTTGGAGATACATCTATATAATCAATGCTATCTCTATTTGCTAAAAGGAAATTTAAATTATGTCGACAAGAAACAAGCTCTTCTTCGAACGTGCCATCTTTGTTGATAGGTGAATTAGCTTGTGCAATCGTAAACTTTTCTTCCTCTATAGCTGACAAGTAATTTACTTCTTTTGAGACCTTTCCATTGATAACTTTTTTATAAGGACTTTCAATATAACCATACTTATTAACTTGGCAGTAAGTAGCTAAACTATTTATTAGTCCTATATTTGGTCCTTCAGGTGTTTCGATTGGACAAATTCTTCCGTAATGGGTTGGGTGTACATCTCGTACCTCGAAACCTGCTCTCTCTCTAGTTAATCCTCCTGGTCCTAATGCTGAAACTCTTCTTTTGTGGGTAATCTCAGAAAGTGGATTGGTTTGATCCATAAATTGAGAAAGTGCTGAAGTAGCAAAAAAATCTTTTAATGAAGTTGTGATTGGCTTTGCGTTGATTAGATCTTGTGGCATTGCAGATTCTATTTCAAGAAAAGTAGACATTTTTTCCTTAACTGTTCTTTCCATTCGTAGCAAGCCAATTCTAAACTGGTTTTCTACTAACTCTCCAACAGATCTTACTCTTCTATTACCTAAATGATCAATATCGTCAACTTCACCTTTGCCATCTCTAAGGTCAAGCATAAATCGGATAATAGCTAAAATATCTTCTTTATGTAAAACAGTTTCTTTCAAATCAGTCGAAAGATTTAATTTAGCATTTAACTTAACTCTACCAACTTCTGATAAATCGTAACGTTCTTTGTTAAAATATAAATTTTGAAAAACACCTTCTGCTACTTCGATTGTTGGCGCCTCACCTGGTCGTAAAATTCTATATATGTCATTTAACGCTTCACTTTTATCTATATTTTTTTCTACCTTTAAAGTCTCTAATAGATATGGGCCTTTATTAATTGGATCAATATTAACAAGTTTTAATGAGAAAGTTTCATTAAATATAATTTTTTCAAGTATCTCTTCAGTAATATCAAAGCCAGATTTAATTATATACTCACCATTTTTTTCTTTAACATCGTGTGAAATATATTTACCTATAATTTCATTATTTGAAATAAGGATTGTAGTAAGACCTTTTTCTTTCAATTTATTGGCTATGATTAGATTTAGCTTTTCACCTTTGTCTAAAAATTTTTTATTAGATTTTGCGTCAACTAAGTCATACGGCAATTTAACAGGTCTTTTATAATTTTCGGGTATAAATTTCGTACTCCACATTTTACTTTCTCTGTTATATGTGAACTGATCTTGTGAATAATAATTTTCAATAACTTCTTCTCTTGTAACCCCAAGCGCATAAAGTAAAGTTGTAATTGGAAGTTTTTTCTTTCTATCAATTCTAAAGTACAAAATATCTTTAGGATCGAATTCAAAATCCAACCAAGAACCTCTTCCAGGAATTATTCTGCAATTAAACAGCAACTTACCACTACTATGTGTTTTACCTTTATCGTGATCAAAAAAAACACCTGGACTTCTGTGCATTTGGTTTACAACAACCCTTTCGACACCATTAACAACAAAAGTTCCACTAGATGTCATCAATGGAAGCTCACCTATAAAAACCTCCTGTTCTTTGGCAGATAAAATTTGCTTTGTATTATTCTCTGGATCTATATCATAGACTACCAGTCTTAAATTTGCTTTTAGTGAAGCAGAGTAAGTTAAACTTCTCTGTTTACATTCCAACACATCAAATTTTGGTTTTTCTAATTTGTACGATATGTATTCTAATGTGGCTTTGTCATTTCCGTCCTCTATTGGAAATATACTTTGAAAAGTTTTATGAATCCCTTTTTTAAGTTCGTCGGATTCTTCATGTATAGACAAGGAGCTTAAAAATTCATTATAAGAGTTTTTTTGAATTTCTATTAAATTTGGAATGGACATTCCTTCGATTAACTTGCCAAAGTTTTTTCGAATGCTTTTTTTTTGAGTAAAAGATAAATCCATCAATAATAAAATTTACTAAAGTTTTTTACAACTTTAATAAAAGGTAGCTAATTTTTTGTTTACTTTAATTCTACTTTTGCACCAGCTGCTTCAAGTTTTGCTTTCATTTCGTCAGCATCTTTTTTAGCAACTCCAGCTTTAACTTCTTTAGGTGCCGCCTCAACTAAATCTTTAGCTTCTTTCAAACCTAAACCAGTTATTGCTCTAACTTCTTTAATAACATTAATTTTTTTTTCTCCGAATGACGTAAGAAAAACTGTAAATTCAGATTTTTCCTCACCCGCCGCTGCTCCTGCAGCTGCTGGTGCTGCTGCTACTGCCGCTGACACACCCCATTTTTCTTCTAGTTGCTTCGAAAGATCTGCTGCTTCTACAACAGTTAATTTAGATAAATCTTCTATAATTTTATTTAAGTCTGACATTGTTTAATCCTGTGAATTATTTTTTAATTTCTTCCGCGGGCGCTAAAATAGCTATTTTTTTGCTCTGTGCAAGTAAAATACCAATTATTTTTTGTGCAGAGGCGTTTAAAATTCCAACAATATTCGCTCGTGCTTCATTTAAAGTAGGTAAACTGGCTATTTTTGCTACTTCTGCTTGATCTATAACTTTTCCTTCCATAAATCCCGCAATAATTTTTAATTTATCATTTTTTTTTGCAAATTTTGATAAAATTCTTGCTGACATGAAAGGGTCAGAAGAAATGGCTGCAGCAGTTGGACCTGTAAAAAATTTTTCAAGATCTTTACAAGGAGAATCCTTAACTGCCAATTTTGTTATTCTATTTTTAGTAATTTTGAACAAAATATCATTTTCTCGAAGTTCTTTTCTTAGAGCGTCTAATTGGATTACATTTAGGCCTTGATAATGGGCAATCATAATAGCCTCATTAGAAGTAAATACTTTTTTCATTTCCTCGATATAATTTTTTTTAGTCTCTCTGTTCATCATAATGTTAAATGCTCTTATTGTTTATTTTAAATGAAATTCCCATTGAGGATGTAACATAAATACTCTTAATAAATTCACCTTTTATAGCATCTGGTTTTTCTTTTAAAACAAAATCTACCAGATGTTTTAGGTTATTTTTTAAGCTATCTATTGAAAAACTCTTTCTTCCGATTGATGTGCTTATATTGCCGTCTTTGTCGTGCTTTATTTCTACTAGACCAGATTTAATTTCATCAACAGATTTTTTTATATTTGAAGAAACCGTGCCAAGTTTAGGATTAGGCATTAATCCTTTAGGTCCTAAAACCTTACCGTGTTTTCCAACTTTTCCCATCATACCAGGAGTACAAATTAATTTATCAAAATTAAATTTTCCACTAGCAATTTTTTCTATTAGGTCGTCAGATCCAACTACGTCGGCACCACTTTTTTTAGCTTCTTCAATTTTTTCAGATTCACATAAAACTGCAACTTTTATTTTCTTCCCCGTTCCTGCAGGAAGCTGTGTAACTGTTCTTAAATTAAAGTCTCCACCTTTAGATTGTTTAAGTCCAATACGTATAGAAGCATCAATTGATTCATCAAATTTAGTTGTAGAATTTTTTTTAACTTGTTCTAAAATTTCTTTTAGATCTGTAGATTTAAAATCTTTAGATTTTTTGAGCAACTCTTTGTACCTTTTAGAATTTTTTTTCATTAGTTTTTAACCTCAATTCCCATAGACCTTGCTGATCCACAAATAATTTTTGTTGCTTCTTTAATGTCAAATGCATTTAAATCTTGCATTTTAGCCTTAGCAATTTCTTCCGCTTGTTCCATTGTAATAGAGCCAGCAACAGTTCTTCCTGGTTCTTTAGAACCACTTTTTAGTTTAGCAGCCTCTTTTATGTAATGTGAAGCCGGTGGAGTTTTGATAATAAAGTCAAATTTTTTATCTTTATATACTGTTATCACAACAGGTACGGGTTTACCCATCATAGATTTTGTTTTTTCATTAAATGCTTTACAAAATTCCATTATGTTAATTCCTCTTTGACCTAATGCAGGCCCGACCGGAGGAGCTGGATTTGCCTGTCCACCTTTAATTTGTAATTTTATTAATCCCGCTATTTCTTTTGCCATATTAGTTTTTTTCTACTTGGTTATACTCTAAATCAACTGGTGTTGCTCTTCCAAAAATAGAAACAGAAACTTTAAGTCTTGATTTTTCTTCATCTATCTCTTCTACTAGGCCATTAAAAGAAGCAAAAGGACCATCGCAAACTTTTACTTTTTCTCCAATCTCGAAACTTATACCACTTTTTGGATTAATTGCACTTTCAGAAACTTGATCAATAATTCTTTGAATTTCAACGTCTGAAATAGGTGTTGGTTTGTCTTCTGTGCCTAAAAAACCGCTAACCTTTTGAAGATTCTTAATTAAATGAAAAACTTGCTTTGTCATGTCGAGTTTAACCAAAACATAACCAGGAAAATATTTTTTTTGTCTTTTTGTTCTTTTTCCTTTTTTAACTTCTGTTACTTCTTGAGTTGGTACTAAAATTTCTCCAAGATTTGATTCAAGTTTATTTTTTGAAAGAATGTCTTTTATAGATTCAACTACTTTTTTTTCAAATCCTGAATATGCTTGAACAATATACCAATTCATATTTAAAAACTTATGGTTAAAACGAGGTTAAGTAAAAATCTCAATACCTGATCTAATAAAAGAAAAAAAATTGCAGCAATAGAAGCTAAACCAAAAACCATAAGACCACCGGTTAGAGTATCTTTTTTTGTCGGCCACGTTACTCTAAAAGCCTCTTGTTTAACTTCTTGTATAAATCTTAAAGGATTTTTCATAATTTTTATTAAAGTTTTTGGCAGGAGCGGAGGGACTCGAACCCACAACCTCCGGTTTTGGAGACCGGCGCTCTACCAATTGAACTACGCTCCTAAGCGTTTACTTTA
>Ga0307986_10000769_pt1 | contig 23611 bp, 24 predicted proteins | sample EllFjometageno82_FD_203170 | JGI IMG/M metagenome (GOLD analysis project Ga0307986, IMG submission 203170) | Marine microbial communities from Ellis Fjord, Antarctic Ocean - #82 | ecosystem: Environmental > Aquatic > Marine > Unclassified | place: Southern Ocean | collected 2014-10-09
CGAGGTGTCAGTTGACGCGCGCACCAAAGTCGAAGCCGCATCAATTGAGGAAGTAGCCTTATCGACAGCTGCGAAGAAAAGCAGGGGGGCTATGAAGACAAGCCCGGCGGTTCGCCGTTTGCTGGACGAGCACGATCTGGATGCCACCATGGTTACCGGTACGGGCAAGGATGGCCGGATATCCAAGGCGGACGTGATGTCATTTCTTAAGTCCGATGACAGCGGCAACGTCACACCAGGTGATCCGCAGTCTGTTATTGTCGAATCTGTAGAGATCGGCCTTGAGCGTATAGAGCAACGCGTCCCTATGACCCGATTGAGAGCGCGAATCGCCGAACGACTGGTCGATGCGCAACAGACCGCAGCGATGCTGACGACGTTCAATGAAGTAGACCTCACGGAAGTTATGGCGATTCGCAAGAAATACAAAGAGTCGTTTGAGAGGGAGCACGAAATAAAATTGGGCTTCATGTCATTCTTTGCGAAAGCTTCAGTCGAAGCGCTGAAGAAATTTCCCGCTGTTAACGCGTCTGTCGAGGGAACGGACATCATCTATCACAATTATTTCGATATTGGCATCGCTGTGTCGAGTGATCGTGGACTGATGGTTCCAGTGATCCGTGACGTTGACCAGATGAGTTTTGCTACCTTTGAAGGCGCGCTAAACGACATGGCCGGCAAAGCGCAGGCGGGCACCATTGGGATGGATGATCTGACCGGCGGTACATTCACGATAACCAATGGTGGTATTTTCGGGTCAATGATGTCCACGCCGATATTGAATCAACCGCAAAGCGCGATTCTTGGCATGCATTCCATTCAACAGCGACCCATGGTTGTCGATGGCGATATCGTTGCCCGACCGATGATGTACCTCGCCCTGACGTATGATCACCGAATTATCGATGGCAAAGAGGCGGTTCAGTTCCTCGTTTCCATCAAGGATCAACTCGAGGATCCGGCGCGTCTATTCTTGCAGATCTGACGTAACTTCGTACTAAGGAACTAGAATAACAATGAGCAGAAGTTTTGATGTAGTTGTCATTGGTGCGGGGCCCGCTGGCTACGTTGCCGCAATTCGTGCCGCCCAGCACGGCAAGACAGTTGCGTGCATCGACGAATGGAAGAATAAAGATGAAAAAAACGCATTTGGTGGCACTTGCTTGAATGCCGGATGCATACCATCCAAAGCGTTGCTGGAATCCTCAGAATTGTTTCACCGCGCTAAGAGTGAGTTTAAGAAACACGGTATTAAAACTGGAGAAGTGGAACTGGATCTCGCCACTATGCAAAAAAGGCGAGCGAGCGTCGTACGACAATTGACAGGCGGCATAGCTAGCCTGCTAAAGGCTAACAAGATCGAGTGCCTGGTAGGGCATGGCAAGCTCCTGGCTGGCAAGAACGTTGAGTTCACTCCGGTTTCGGGAGGTGTGGAAGCCATCGAGGCCAAGAATGTCATTCTGGCCTCTGGCTCATCACCGATCGAAATCTCAATAGCTGCTTTTGATCATCACAATATCGTCGATTCATGGAGTGCATTGGAATTCGACCATGTTCCAGAGAGGTTGGGTGTTATAGGGGCAGGGGCTATTGGCCTTGAACTCGGCAGTGTGTGGTCAAGACTCGGATCCAAGGTGACCGTCCTTGAAGCAATGGACGATTTTTTGTCCATGGCTGACCGAGATGTCGCGAAAGTTGCCGCGAAAGACTTCAAGCAGCAAGGCTTGGACATCCAACTTGGCGCTAAAGTAACGGCGACAAAGGTTACCAAGAATGGAGTTGATGTTTCCTACGACGATAAGAATGGCTCGCAGTCGATCGAAGTAGATAAACTGGTCGTTGCCGTCGGCCGCAGGCCACACACAGATGATCTGTTTTCAGGCGATGCAGGAATTCAGTTAGACGAACGTGGATGCATCATTGTTGATGATGAGTGTCGCACCCACGTTAAGGGTGTTTACGCTGTTGGTGACTGCGTTCGTGGCCCGATGCTAGCCCACAAGGGCTCTGAAGAAGGTGTGATGGCCGCCGATTTGATCGCCGGTGAAATCGCAGAAGTTAATTACGGTGCCATTCCTTCAGTTATTTACACTGCACCGGAAATTGCCTGGGTGGGTAAGACTGAAGTCGAGGTGAAAGAATCGGGTCGAACCTACAAGGTTGGCTCATTTCCATTCGCCGCTAGCGGTCGCGCTAAGGCTATGGAGCAGACATCCGGCATGGTTAAGATGATTTCAGCGAAAGATGACGATGAAATCCTCGGCGTGCATATTGTCGGTCCGATGGCGGGTGAGCTGATCGCGGAGGCTGTTCTAGCGCTGGAGTTCTCAGCGAGCACAGAAGACATTCAACGCACGATTCATGCACACCCGAGTCTTGCAGAGGCTATTCACGAGGCTTCACTGGCCGTCGATAACAAAGCCCTTAACTTTCCGAATAAATAAGGGCGCTATTTCTTCCAGAAGTCGGCGTTCTTGATCCCCAGTGCTTCGGGATTGAAGGTGTACTGAGTAACGCCCTCTTTCTTTTGTCGCTCATAGTCACGCAACGCTTTGAGCGCCGGACGGCCCATGAAGAACAATATGAGAATGCCGATGATATTCAGCCACGCCATCAGGCCCACACCAATATCGCCCATCTCCCAGGCTAAGTCGGCAGGTCTAATTGTGCCGAAAAAGACTGATACTATGATCGCGATCTTAAGAGTGATTAATTTTCCTGGGAATTTGAGTGACCGACTAACCCAGGCGACGTTGGTTTCTGCGATGTAGTAATACGCAAGGATTGTCGTGAACGCGAAGAAGAACAGCGCTATCGCAACGAATGTCTTACCGAACCCACCCATAACACTCTCAAGAGCGAGTTGCGTGAACGCGGGGCTACTGATGATTATTTCGCTACTTAGCATGCCACCACTGATGGCATTGTCGAGACCGCTAACGTAATACTGATTGGTAATCAGGATCATGAACGCCGTCGCGGAACAAATGAACAGAGTGTCCACATACACTGAAAATGCCTGTACCAAACCTTGTTGTGCAGGGTGTTCGACTTCGGCAGCTGCTGCAGCATGTGGCCCGGTTCCCTGGCCCGCTTCGTTTGAGTAAACACCACGCTTGACGCCCCAGCCGATAGCAGCACCAAATCCCGCTATCGGTGTGAATGCGTCTTTGAAAATCATGGAGACAACACCCGGTAATTCACTAATGTGCATACCGATTATGACTATTGCCATCAGGATGTAACCAAGGGCCATAAATGGTACAACGATTTGAGTGAAGTGGGCTATGCGTTTTACGCCACCAAAGACGATAAACGTAAATATGGCAACGATAGCGATCGCCGTTATCATTTTTGTAGATGAGACTGCATCGCCCATAAAGTTAACCGTGGAACTGCTACCGAACGCGAGTTCGGCTGCGTTTCCGATGCTATTGGATTGAACGCCAGGTAATAACAAGCCAACCGCTATAATCGTAGAAATCGCGAAAATCCATGCATACCATTTCTGGCCCATGGCTTTTTCTATATAGTAAGCTGGACCACCACGAAGCTGCCCTTCGTCTTCTTCTTTGTAAATCTGGCTAAGCGCCGATTCGATGTACGCTGTCGATGCGCCAAGAAACGCTACAACCCACATCCAGAAGACTGCCCCTGGCCCACCGAAGCCAATGGCTGCCGCGACACCTGCGATATTGCCAACGCCGACGCGGCCGGAAAGGGATACCGCCAGAGCTTGAAAAGAGGAAATACCGCGGTCAGATTCTTTACCGCGGAAGATCAGGCGGACCATCTCGCGGAAGTGACGTACCTGAGCGAATCGTGTGAGGATCGAATAGAATAATCCGGCGCCGAGACACAAGTAAATGAGTGCGCTACTCCAAACGTAGCCGTTGATCGTCGAGACGATCTCCTGCATGCCGATCCCCTTTGTTCTATTCATTAGCAGCGATCAGGATGTTAACCCATATTGGGGCTGCCGAGACGCAGTTTCAATCTGCCACTTCATTGCGTTTCACGATATAGTGTCGGGATTGCAATGATGGGAGCAGATTTATGACCTGGTGGGGGTGGATGATACTTGGTGCAGTATTGCTTGGCGCGGAACTCTTCGCGATTGATGCGCAGTTTTATCTTGTGTTTCTCGGCATTTCGGCGGCACTTGTTGGCCTCGCAGATCTTGTCGGAATCACGTTACCGGAATGGGCGCAGTGGACGGCCTTTGCGGCTTTGTCTCTAATATCGTTTTTTACGTTTCGAAAGAGCTTGTACGCAAAGATTCATGGTGGCGCGATTGGCTTTCAAAAGGGGCTCTCTGGCGATACGGTCGACATCGGGGAAGAAATTGAGGTAGGCGGTGAGGCTCGCGTTGATCATCGGGGATCAAAATGGACCGCACGAAACGTAGGCACTGAAGTCATCGCTGCTGGATCGCGCGCTAAGGTTATCAAAGTGGACGGCCTGACGTTACATCTAGAGTCAGACTAGCCACCAACCAAGGAGAAAATTATGATTTCATCAACAATCGTTGCGTTGGGCCTTGTATTTGTTGTGGTCATGGTCTTAATCAAGACTGCGATCGTTGTTCCGCAACAAAGTGGCTTTGTCGTGGAGAGACTCGGAAAGTACAGCAAGACTCTAAATGCCGGATTCCACATTCTTTTTCCGTTCATTGAGCGCGTCGCGTACAGGCATTCCCTGAAAGAGCAGGCGACTGATATCGATGAACAAATCTGCATTACCAGAGACAATGTCCAAGTTGGCGTTGATGGTGTTCTCTACCTTCAGGTGCTGGATCCGAGTCGTGCGTCCTACGGTATCGGTAACTATATGTTTGCTATTTCTCAGCTCGCGCAAACCACGCTGCGTTCCGAGATTGGTAAGATTGAGTTGGATCGCACCTTTGAAGAGCGCGGCACAATCAATCAGAACGTTGTTGCTGAACTCGATAAAGCATCAGATCCTTGGGGTGTGAAAGTCCTTCGCTATGAAATCAAGAACATTAATCCTCCACAAGATGTTTTGGGTGCGATGGAGAAGCAGATGCGTGCAGAGCGTGAAAAGCGCGCTGTAATTCTGAACTCTGAAGGCGTGCGTGACGCCCAGATCAATGAGGCCGAAGGTGAGAAGCAACGTGTGATCAAAGAGTCTGAAGCTACGAAAATGCTGCAGATTAACGAGGCCCAAGGTGAGGCTGAGGCTATTTTGGCGGTTGCAACGGCAACTGCCCAGGGCTTGAGAGAGGTTGCAGCTGCTGTTACAGATCAGGGTGGCCCGGACGCTATGCAGCTTCGGATTGCCGAGCAATACATCACGCAGTTCGGCAACCTTGCGAAAGCTGGCAATACCTTTGTTGTACCGTCAAACCTTGCGGATTTGACGTCAATGATGGCACTGGCTACCGATATAGCGAAGCGCGAACCTAGCAAATAAAGCGATGTCCGTTGGTCAGGCCTTGCGCCTGACCGACACAACATTGGGTAGCTGCTCTAATCGTTTGATAACAGTGCTTAGCGTCGGCAAATCCCGAATTTCAAGACTTAAAGTCATTATCACTTGCATCGATTTTTTGTCGGCGTGACTCTTTAAGTTGAGCACGTTGGCGTTATCGTCTGCCAGGACTGCAGTGATATCGCGAATCAGGCCCGCCCTATCAAATGCGTGCAAAGTCAGATCGACAGGATAGGACCCGGCTTCCGATTCTCCCCAGCTGGTTTCGAGAACGCGCTCAGGACTTCTTTGATTCAACCCAAGAAAGTTTCCGCAGTCCTGTCTGTGGATGCTAATGCCACGCCCCTGTGTAATGTAGCCGACAATGGCCTCGGGTGGGACGGGGCGACAACAGCGTGCGAAATTGCATAACAAATCGCCCACGCCCGTCACCGAAGTTGATTGCGACGCATTACTCTTGCGTTTCGATTGCCTTCTACTCTTTAGCTTCGGTGCTTCATCGCCTCGCAACTTCTGCAATGCCGTTGCGATAGCGGCTGAAGTCAGATCTCCGACACCAAGAGAGACACAAAGAGACTCAGTGTTTTTGTGCTTCAATCTAGTTGCGATTTCGTCCGTTGAAACATCTTTCTCAGACAGGCGCGCCAGTTCCCTGTCGAGAATTTCTCGCCCTTGCCGCAAGTGCTGATCACGGTCTTGTTGGCGAAACCAGTTTCGGACTTTCGTCCGCGCTCGAGCGCCGGCAAGGTAGCCGAGTTTTGGGTTCAGCCAATCCCGGCTGGGCTGCGCGAGGCTACCGGTAATAATCTCAATCTGATCGCCATTGGCCACTCGATGGGTGAGAGGAACGATACGACCGTTGATTTTTGCGCCGCGGCAGCGATGGCCGACCTGAGTATGCACGTGATAGGCAAAGTCCAGCGGAGTTGCCTTTGCCGCTAATTCGACGACGTCGCCTTTTGGGCTAACGGCATAGACCCGGTCCTCGAAGAAGTTGTCTCGAATTTGATCCAGCAGATCCACGCCGTCATCGGTGGGTTCAAGTAACTGCCTGAGAAAGCTAATCTTTTGATCAAATGCGGCTGGAGAGTGACCACCTTCCTTATAACGCCAGTGAGCAGCGACACCGAGCTCGGCATGGTTATGCATATGGTGTGAGCGAATCTGCACTTCGATGGTCTTACCCTCGGGTCCGATCACCGCTGTATGCAGGGATTGGTAGTCATTTTCTTTAGGGTTGGCGATGTAGTCATCGAACTCGCCAGAAATGTAAGGCCAAAGGTTATGGACGATTCCGAGTGCCACATAACATTCGCTGACATCGCGGACTAGAATTCGAACGGCGCGAATGTCGTAAAGTGAATCCAGACCCCGATCTTTGAGCTGCATTTTCCGCCAAATACTGTAGATGTGCTTAGGGCGACCGGAAACTTCTGCGTTGATACCGTGTAATTCGAGTTCCTGCTGCAGGAGGGTCCTAACAGTTTCAATGAAGCCCTCTCGTTCACCACGTTTTTCTTTTAGGGCTTTGGCGATACCGAGGTAGGCATCGGGATCGTCATAGCGAAACGCATAGTCTTCGAGCTCCCACTTTAGCTGCCAAACGCCCAAACGATTTGCGAGTGGCGCGTAGATTTCGCGCGTCTCAAGGGCGAGTGACTGCTGCACTGCCTGTGGCGCTTTTCTCGCTTCGCGTAGACGATACAATTGTTCGGCAATTCGGACCAGTACGAGGCGCACGTCTGAGACCACGGCCAAGAGCATCTTGCGCAAAGCTTCAGATTGCTGCACCGCCAATGACTCGCCCGGTTGCCAGTTATCGGGTAAGGAAAACTGGTTGAGCTGTTCTAGACCTATAACGTATCGAGAAAAATCTTTTAACTCGTTGTTTTTAAGGTCATTAGACTTCAGTATTTTCTTGCGAAATAACGAGCGGATGTGCACAGCGGCCACAATTTCAGCAGGCAATCCTAGCGGTTCGATAATCGCCGCAATCTGCTCACCTTCCTCAATCGCGAGATCGAGTCCATCTTTGGCCGGTAATGTAGCCAGATATTGGCGCACACCCTGAACGATATCGTTCACATCGCTTTGGTTGCGTATTTTTTCAACATCGCTGGCTGACATTTTTATAAATCAGTTAAGTGCCTGAATGCTTAATACCCGTTATTATACCTGCAGTTTCGGCCAGTCTGTTTGGTCGAATTTGTAATGGGCACTGTAAGAGCAGGAAGACATGGCAGGACACAGTAAGTGGGCGAATATCCAGCATCGCAAGGGCAGGCAGGATAAAAAACGCGCCGGGCTTTTTACGAAGTTGATTCGCGAGATTAATATAGCGGCGAAGATGGGCGGCAGCGATCTGAACGCCAACCCACGCTTGCGTTTGGCGGTTGATAAGGCCAAAGCGCAGAGTATGCCCAAAGACAATATCGACCGTGCCATTAAGCGCGGTGCGGGCGAGTCCGACGGTGCTGACTACATGGAATGTCGCTACGAAGGTTATGGACCCGGTGGAACGGCCGTTATAGTTGATTGCTTGACTGATAACAAGAATCGTACGGTCGCCGAGGTGCGCCATGCATTTGCCAAGTTCGGCGGCAATCTTGGAGCTGACGGATCGGTGAATTACCTTTTTAATCAAGTCGGACAATTGATGTTTCCAGCTGACAGCGACGAAGACGCGGTGATGGATGCTGCGATTGAAGCGGGTGCCGAGGACGTTATATCCGATGACGACGGTTCGATAGAGGTACTGACATCGCCTGGCGATTTCGAGAAAGTACGTGACGGCATGATAGCGGTCGGCTTCGAGGCGGAAAACGCAACTGTGACCATGCGCGCTTCGACGAGCGCTGAGCTGGGTGTGAAAGAAGCCGACTCGATGATCAAGATGCTCGACGCGCTAGAAGACCTGGATGATGTCCAGGAGGTTTATAGTAACGCTGATATCAGCGAAGACGTATTGGCGCAGATTTGAGGCAGCTTTGACTACAAGACGACGCATACTCGGAATCGATCCGGGCTCCCGCCTGACGGGCTTTGGCGTCGTTGATTTTGATGGGAACAAAGCAGAATACGTTGCGAGCGGAACCGTCAAAAGCATCGATGGAGCCTTCGCGGACAGACTCAAACAAATATTTGATTCCATTCGCGACATTGTTGGCGAATATCGACCTGACATTGTGGCTGTCGAGAGCGTATTCATGCACAAGAATGCCGGCAGCGCGTTGAAGCTCGGACATGCCCGGTCGGCAGCGATTTGTGCAACCTTTGAATACGGACTTGAGATATACGAATATGCGCCTCGGGCAATCAAGCAGGCAGTTGTTGGCACTGGAGCTGCGACCAAGGAGCAAGTACAGCACATGATCGTGCAAATTCTAAGTCTTGACGGTACGCCCGCCGAGGATGCTGCCGACGCACTCGCGGCGGCGCTGTGCCATGGCCACCAACGTCGCATCCAGGCACAGCTGGGTACTGGCAAAGCCATAGCGGGTGCGAGATGATTGGTTCTCTACGGGGGCGATTGGCATTGAAGCTGGCTCCGCAGGTCGTTATCGAATGCAGCGGTGTCGGTTATGAGGTAGAAACGCCGATGTCGACGTTCCTGGAATTGCCACAGCTTGGCTCGGACTTGTTCTTGTATACCCATCTTCTGGTTCGCGAAGACGCACAAATCCTTTACGGCTTTTCAACTGAAGACGAACGCCTGATGTTCCGAACGTTGCTGAAGGTCAATCGTGTGGGCGCAAAATTGGCATTGGGTATTCTCTCGGCGATGTCGACGAATGATTTCCGCCGCTGCGTCGAACTTGAAGACACTGCGTCGATGTCGAAGATTCCTGGCGTGGGCAAAAAAACCGCCGAACGCCTCATCATTGAAATGCGCGACCGAATTGACGCGGCAGCTCATGGCGGCGGCGCAGTGGCGCCGTTCGGTGTCGAGGCAAGCGCGCGTAGCGAGGCGATCGATGCGTTGGTTGCACTCGGATACAAACCCAAAGAAGTAAATAACCTGATCGCGAAACTGGATATCGACGAGAAATCAACCGAAGACATCATCAGATTAGCACTCAGGCAGGCAGCGAAGTAAATGAGCAATGTGGAACATGACCGCCTGACGAGCGCGGATGCAATTAGCGAAGATAAGGCCCTCGATCGGGCTATTCGCCCGAAAACGCTCGAGGATTATCGCGGTCAACCCAGTGTGAATCAGCAGATGAGTGTCTTCATTGAAGCCGCACGTCGACGCGAAGAGGCGCTGGATCACGTCCTTATCTTCGGGCCACCGGGACTCGGCAAGACAACTTTGGCACATATTATCGCCAATGAAATGGGTGTCGCATTGCGTCAAACGTCAGGTCCGGTGCTTGAGCGACCAGGTGATCTCGCCGCGATTCTGACCAATCTCGAGCCCAATGATGTTCTATTCGTGGATGAGATACACCGCCTTAGCCCTATCGTTGAAGAAGTACTGTATCCGGCATTGGAAGATTTCCAGCTGGATATCATGATCGGCGAAGGGCCTGCTGCACGATCGATAAAACTTGATCTGCCGCCGTTTACGCTGGTGGGTGCGACCACTCGTGCTGGATTGCTGACATCTCCATTACGCGATCGCTTCGGCATAGTGCAACGCTTGGAGTTTTATTCAGCGGACGATCTTGAAGGCATTACGCATCGTTCGGCCGGTATTTTGCATCTACCAATAGAAGACAAGGGCGCGAAAGCGATCGCAACTCGTTCGCGTGGTACGCCACGAATCGCTAATCGATTGTTACGGCGGGTTCGGGATTTTGCAGAGGTCAAAGGCGATGGCGTCGTCACCGGAAAAATTGCTGCAGAGGCCATGGATGTTTTGCAAGTGGATCCGCACGGATTCGACGCAATGGACAGGCGACTATTGAAAACTATTATCGAAAAATTTGATGGCGGTCCGGTCGGTATCGATAGTCTCGCGGCGGCGATCGGCGAAGAGCGTGGAACTATCGAGGACGTTTTGGAACCCTACTTGATACAGCAGGGCTTCATGATGCGGACGGCGAGGGGTCGGATGGCAACCAAGAATGCTTACCTTCATTTTGGTTTGAAACCGCCGACTTCATCTTCGAACGAGGAGCTACTGCTTGACAACTAAACCCTTCGAGTTGCCGGTGCGCGTTTATTGCGAAGACGCAGATGCACAAGGCAGCACTGCGGCCGCGCACCTTACTGGCGACACGATGAAACCGAAGCGCATACCCAGTACATTTTTTGAGGAAAATCCATCATGAATGCAGATATGTCAGTCATAAGCCTCCTCTGGGAAGCCAGTATGCCCGTGCAAATAGTAATGCTTTTGCTGTTAGGGGCCTCGATTTCCTCCTGGAGCATCATCTTTACAAAGCGCCGGTTAATTCGTCGAACAAAGGATGCGTCAGACGAATTCGAAGCTGCGTTCTGGTCAGGGGGGGACCTAAATACCCTGTATAGCAGCGTTACTCGCGCCAAGGGCGGCAGCATCGGAATGGCAGGAATATTCGAATCAGGCTTTCGCGAGTTCAACCGTGCAATGCAATCGGGCGAAAGCAGCACCGACAAGGTCGTAGAAGAGTGTCGACGCGCTATGCGTGTTGCTCAAATGCGTGAAGTCGATCGACTGGAGCACGGTCTTGCAACATTAGCGACGATTGGCTCGACCAGTCCGTATGTTGGCTTGTTCGGCACCGTCTGGGGAATCATGGGCGCTTTCATGGGGCTCGCAAATGTTCAATCTGCGACATTGGCAGTCGTTGCACCGCCGATCGCAGAAGCCTTAATAGCCACGGCTATGGGTCTGTTCGCAGCAATTCCTGCGGTCATTGCTTACAACCGCTACGCTGACAAGGTGGTTCGTATCGAATACCGTTACGACGGATTTACGGAGGAATTCTCAAGCATCCTGCAACGTCACGCCCGCGCCAAGCAGGAAGGCTGAAATGGCCACGCCATTACAAAAACGCAAGTTGATGGGCGAGATTAATGTTGTGCCATACATCGATGTGATGTTGGTATTGCTAGTCATATTTATGGTGACGGCACCGCTTCTGACGCAAGGCATAGAAGTGAATTTGCCGAAAGCGAGTTCCGAGCCGATCGAAAGTGTTTCGAACCATCAACCGCTGGTTTTGAGTGTTGATGCTATAGGCAATCTCTATATCAACGTCGGTGAAGACGAAGATGAGCCAGCGACCGGCAAGCAAGTGGTAGCCAGGGTTGGGGCGGTACTTCGGAATCGACCTGATACTCCCATTCTCGTCAAAGCTGACAGGGAAGTGCCCTACGGTAACGTCGTCGCCGCAATGGTCCTGTTACAGCAAGGCGGTGCTCTGAATATTGGATTCGTGACTGATCCGCTCGACAGTTACCCGATACCGGAGTAGTTCGAGTAGTGGCTCGAGACAGTAATAATTTTATTCCAATCAGTCTGGCGATAATTCTTCATGTCGTGCTGCTCGCGTCGATGTTGGTCGCGTTTGACTGGTCTCGACCACAACAAATTACACCGATGGCGATTCACGCGACACTGGTGACAGAAATTCCCGAGGTGCCGAAACCGCTTGCGAAGAAAGAGCCAGAGCCTGAACCTGAACCCACTATAGAGGAACCCGAGCTCGAGTCGGAACCTGACAACACTGAAGAGCTGCGTCGGCAAGCTGAAGAAGAAAAGCGAATTGAAGATGCGTTTATCGAAAAAGAGCGACTCGAAAAAATTCGTCAGCAGAAAGAGGCTGATCGAATCAAGGAGAAGCGCAAGCAGGCGCAGCGCAAGAAAAACGAAGAAGAGCGTAAAGAGCGCGAGCGAAAGGGCGCAGAGCGTAAGCGCCTGGAAGACATTCAGCGACAACGTGATGAAAACGAACGAATTCGAAAGGAACTGGAGGCCGAAGAGCGCCAGATGGAGATTGATGCTGAGTCAAATCGTCTCGCTGCAGTCAATTCTGGTGAGCTGGCCATGTATATGACTATGATCAGGCAGAAAATCGAGAGAAACTGGAATGCACCAGCCAGTGCTGGTACGGAACTTGAGTGTTCCGTTCGGGTGCAGCAAATTCCCGGCGGCGATGTCACCGGCGTGACGATTCTGTCGTGCAATGGTGACGATGCGGTCAAACGTTCCGTTGAAGCCGCGGTTCGTAATTCCTCTCCCTTACCGGAGCCCTCCGATCCGAGTCTGTTCGATAGGAACATCTTGCTAAACTTAAGTATTCGACAATGAGACTGATTTAAAAAAATATGAGATTAACTTGCTGAAAAATTTCACGAGACTACTGATTATCCTGATATTTGTGACAACGACGGCTTTCGCCGAGCTCGTTATCGACGTTCAGGGCGTCTCTCAACCGACACCCATCGCCATTGTGCCGTTTGGCTTTGAGGTCATTTCACCCGGTGCGCCACTTGATATCAGCGCAGTGATCAAGGGCGATCTACTGCGCAGTGGGCGCTTTGCGCCGATGGCCGAAAACGACATGCTGCAGAAGCCTACCGACGGTGCAGATGTTGATTTTGACGACTGGAGCGTCCTTGGTGTCGAAGCTGTCGTGGTCGGAAAACTCATTCAGCAGCGGGGTTCGGATGCCTATACACTTCAATTTCAGCTGTTTGATACTTTCCGGCGCAAGCAACTGATCGGATTCCGCATGCCTGCCACGCGTGCAACGCTGCGCGCAGCGGCACACCGCGCTGCGGATATGATTTATGAGAAGTTAACGGGAATCAAAGGCGTTTTCGGCACCAAGGTCGCCTATGTAACTGCCGAGCAACAGCCCGATGGACGTCTCTACTCACTGATTGTGTCTGATCAGGACGGTGAGAACGACTACACGATCGTGGAGAGCGAGGACCCAATCATGTCCCCCGCGTGGTCGCCTGATAGCCGCCAATTGGCGTATGTGTCCTTTGAGGGCTCTAAATCATCAATATTTATCCAGACCCTGCGATCAGGAAACCGATTTCAGGTCTCGAATAAACCCGGGATCAACGGTGCGCCGGCATTTTCACCGGATGGGCGTAAATTATTGATTACACTGGGTGGGATTAACGGAAATCCTGATATTTACGTGTTGGACATTGCATCGCGCCAGACTAAGCGATTAACGACCCACAGAGCGATCGACACAGAAGGCGCCTGGTCGCCAGATGGTCGATACATATACTTTACGTCCGACAGAAGTGGTGGTCCGCAGGTGTATCGAGTATCGGTAAGCGGCGGATCACCCGAGCGCGTCACCTTCGAAGGGAGTTATAATGCGCGACCGCGGCTGTCGCCTGACGGTACACGGCTGGCAATGGTGCACAATGATCGTGGTAACTTCCGTATTGCGATTATGAATTTAGAGCGCAAGGATTTGCTGGTACTGTCATCAGGCCAGCAAGACGAGTCGCCGAGTTTCGCCCCGAACAGCGATATTTTGATTTACGCGACGAGGCGAGGTGGTGACGGAGTGCTGGAGACCGTGTCGGCCGATGGGCTGATTCGACAAAAGATGGCATCAGGGCGAGGGGATATACGTGAGCCGGTTTGGTCACCCTTCGAAAGGTTTTGATGACAGAACTTACTTTAATTACCATTCATTAATTATTGATTTTTAATAAATTAATTCGCTAAAGGGTTTAGCTATGTCTTATTATAAAATGTTCGCAATTGCAGTACTGTCCGTGCTTCTGGTCGGCTGTTCGTCGACACCCGTTCCAGATCCGGAGCCAACTGATACCACCTACGGCGGCTCCAATGATGGCGCCTATACCTCGGGTATTGGCGGTGATGGTATGGGTGATGGAGAGTACTTCGACGAAGCCGCCGAGGTCGACGAAGCCGACGAAATGCTCGGTAGCGTCATCTACTTTGACTTTGATTCATCTGCAGTTCGGGCCGAGGACCAGGATCTACTTTCGGGCCACGCAATTCAATTGAGCCAAAACTCACTCCACAATGTGCGCCTTGAAGGCCACGCTGATGAGCGCGGCTCGCGTGAATACAATATTGGCCTTGGAGAGCGTCGTGCGCAGGCTGTACGCCAAATACTCATGATTCAGGGCGTTAATGCATCGCAAATTCAGACGGTCAGTTTTGGTGAAGAGCGACCGGGGTCGATGGGCGGATCTGACAGCGATTACGCGCAGAATCGTCGTGCTGAGATCAAGTATACGAATTAGTCGATTCGAGCTGATATGATTTTATTAAAAAATAAGACGCTCCTCATGCTGTCAGCAGCGTTGATTCTCAGCGGTTGTGCGGTGACGCCGCCCGCCGAAGATCCTGCTTTGATTAAGCTCACGGAGCTCGAGCGGCGATTACAGGGTATCGAGCGGGTCGTGAAGAATCAGGGTCTGGTCAATCTTACTCGGCGGGTTGGTGCGGCTGAACGCCGTGGTGACGAGATGCAGGGCCGTGTTGAAGAGCTGGAGCACAGCACTGAAGGCATGATAGAGCGACAACGACAGTTGTACGTGGATCTCGATATGCGAATTCAGGAGCTGGAGACGTCAATTAAAGCGCGTAATTCGATCAGTGTTATGGACGGCAGTATTTTGGCCCCTGGCCAGTTACCGGTGCTGGGCGGATCGGATCGCGATAATTATCAGGCGGCTTTCGAGCTCCTCAAGAAGCAACATTACGAGCCTGCGGCGTCGGCATTCCTGCAGTTTCTGAGCGCATTCCCGGGCAGTGAGCTGGCAGACAATGCTCAATATTGGTTGGCGGAGTCACATTACGTCACTCAGCAGTTTTCTAAGGCTTTGAATAACTTCGAAATTATTATATCGAAGTACCCGAATTCTCGTAAAGTTCCGGATGCCCTCCTGAAGGTGGGCTATTGCAATTACGAGCTTAAGAGTTGGGGTGCGGCACGAGCATCCCTGATGCGTGTGCAAGCGGAGTATCCAGAGACAACGGCAGCACGCCTTGCGGGCCAGAGGTTAAAGCGACTGGACGCGGAGGGCGTCTAGGTAGGGCGGCGTCTATTGCATCAAAAGACGCTTGTTATTTGACGGCTATCGGGTATTATGCCGCCGTCATTCAGGTGGCCTCCCGGCCACCTAATTCCCAGATGGGGCGTTAGCTCAGAGGTAGAGCATTCGGCTTTTAACCGACCGGTCGTAGGTTCGATCCCTACACGCCCCACCATTTTAAAATCCTAGTGCTCTCATTTCCGGCAGCGGTGCGTTGGTAGCGCTTATTCTTTTTCGATTGACGGGTCTTCCACACCCCCCTTTCTGATCGACGGGTCTTCTGATGCTTTCAGAAATTCGCGGGCAGTTAATGCAAGCCCCGTTAACATAAGGGCGAATACGACAAAAGCAAAGCCGAGTATAACCGAGGTGCTCATTGTCTATTCCCGATTATTCCCATCAACTTGAAGTAGATGCCAAAGCACAATATCGAAGGCACCCATAAAGCTGTGAAGAGGCCTTCTTCGCGATTCCCCGTGAACCATAAGTACCCGGACAGTGCGAACGATATCGCCACTGCTAACAAGATAAACCTGTCTGAATTCTTAATCATTTGTTTGACTCCTTTTCTAACCTAAAGCAAGCGATTGCAGCAACGATACAGCTTGCTACAGCTACACTGGCAAGGGTTCGCTCTCCGGAACTACCGCCAATAGAGAGGTGGTTTGTTGGCAATAGGTCGAACATCCCAGCCACCAACCAGACCAGTGATGGAATGAGAAATATTATACTGATAATAACAGTTGCACGGGCCATTCGCATTAGAAGTCAATCACTCCCAAACTCACTTTAGAGAACGCAGTATGAGCAATCTAAATTCATATTTCATCCAATTATATCTGTGCGATATAGTTGTAGCCATCAATTAACAGGAAACGCACCTCATGAGACATCTATTGATGCTTACTGCTTTGCTGGCATGCATGAATACCCATGCAGCTGATTTTAAAAGAACCCTCAAACTTGCTGAATCTGGAGATATGAATGCACAGTTTAATCTAGGTACGATGTATCAAGAGGGTGACGTTATCCCCGAAAATGATTCAAAGGCAAGTCTTTGGTTTCGCAGGGCGGCATTGCAGGGACATACTGAAGCCGCTTATCGGGTGGGTGTTTTATATGATGAGGGTAGGAGCATCCAGGAAAGTGATGTCAAAGCTGTTAAGTGGTGGAGCATGGCCGCTGAAAAAGGGCATGCTTTGGCCCAATATAATCTTGGTTTAATGTATCGCAGCGGTGCAGGAGTGACCGCCAACGCTGCTTTAGCCCTTAAGTGGTATAGCGAAGCGGCCGCACAAGGACAAGTGAATGCACAGTATAATCTTGCTCATATGTACTATAAGGGCATAGGGATTCCTGAAAATTTTGTCAGGTCATATGTCTGGTTTTCGATGGTAAAGACGCAGGGTGTGCGAGAGGCCGCACCTTATATGAAATCACTTAGAGCGATGATGACACTGGAGCAAATGGGAGAAGCTCAAGCTCTAGCGACCCGATGTTATGAGTCCAACTTTAACGACTGTGAGTCTAATGGTGAGCGGCCTAGTGTGCCCAGAAAGCCAAGCTCACAAAAACTCAACATGTAAACCCTGATCGCTTGGTGGGATAATCGACCTATGTGCTTTATGAGGCTTCGTCGCGCTTTCGGAATAATTTCGAATAAAACAGGCGACGGGGCTGTAAAGTGCCGTTATTATTCACCGTTTTGTGGATGGGAGAGTGGCGAGCAGTGGCAGACAAACGCTGGAAAATTCATAAGTTTGGCGGCAGCAGCCTAGCGGATGCAGCTTGTTTTCGGCGTGTAGCAGGAATCCTGCTGGACTACGACGACGGTCGTATGGGTGTCGTTGTATCTGCGATGGGCGGTATGACCGATGCACTGATCAACTTGGCGATTCTTGCAGAGCAGGATGACGATGGATTTGTACCGGCGCTGCATGCTATTGGCGAACGCTATTCTGAGGTGACGAAGTCATTACTAGAGGGCGATACCCGTGTCGCAATTCTGGACGCTTGGAGTAAAGATTCCGGCGATATTGTAGATGTACTCAAGGCGATAGCGCTTGTTAAATCTGCGCCACAACGAAGTCGTGATGTGATCGCTGGTTACGGTGAGATATGGTCTGCTCGACTACTCTCTGCATTTCTCGGGCAAGAGGCGCCAGCACGCGCAGGCACCTGGATCGACGCGAGAAATATGGTAGTGGTTAGAGACACTGAATTGGGGCCGACCGTCTTGTGGCCCGAGTCGCAGAGTAAGTTCGATTCTGAATTGGCCAGTGACTTCACCGGCATCACTATTATTACAGGCTTTATCGCAGCGGACGAAGAAGGTCTGCAAACAACGCTTGGTCGCAACGGAAGTGATCACTCGGCTTCGATATTCGCAGCGCTAAGTAGGGCGTCACTACTCACCATCTGGACTGATGTGGACGGTGTAATGAGCGCCGATCCGAGGCGCGTACCTGAAGCTCAGGTGATCGATCATTTGACCTACAGCGAGGCAATGGAGCTCGCATACTTCGGTGCCAAAGTTATTCACCCGAAAACGCTTGGGCCGGCGGTTGAAAATGATATTCCAGTTATTATCCGCAATAGCTACAACCCGACACACCCAGGTAGTCGCATCGAACAAGAATCCATGCCCTCTGAAAACATTAAGGGCATTACTGCCATTGGTGGTATGGCTCTACTGAATCTCGAAGGATCCGGCATGATTGGTGTGCCTGGGACCGCTGATCGCCTGTTCGCATCACTTAAGGATGCGGGGGTTTCGGTTACGCTGATCTCCCAGGCAAGTTCTGAACACTCTATTTGTGTTGCGATACCGCAGGATGTGGCCGCAAGGGCGCGTAACGTCGTGACTGAAGCATTTGCCGATGAGCTCGAAAGTGGGCAAATACAGAGCGTCGATGTGACCGACGCGCAGAGTATTGTTGCTGTCGTTGGTGATGGTATGGCGGGAATTCCCGGTCTTGCAGCCAAATTCTTCGGCACCTTGGGTCGAGCAGGCGTTAACATTCATGCTATTGCTCAGGGCTCTTCGGAAAGGAACATCTCGGCGGTAGTCGACTCGAATGATGCAACTAAGGCACTGAGGGCTGCTCATTCAGGTTTCTATCTTTCGGCTAAAACCATATCAATTGGGCTCATTGGGCCAGGAACTGTTGGTGCCGCACTATTGCGTCAGATCGAGAAACAGAGCGACAAGCTCGCGAAAGATTTCAATCTGGACCTACGGATTCGCGCCATATCGCGATCCAAGAAGATGTTGTTTGCGGACAAACGAATTAATCTGGTGACGTGGCGAGACGATTTTGAGTCGTCGTCAATCGATGCTGATCTCGATGCTTTCGAGAAACACCTTACACCTGATCACCTGCCGCATGCAGTCATTATCGACTGCACTGCGAGTGATCGAATTTCATCCCGCTATGCGGGTTGGCTATCGCGCGGTATCAACGTCATTACGCCAAATAAGAAAGCTTTCAGTGGCTCGTATGCCGAGTATGAAGCGCTTCAGCAGGCGACTAAAAAAGGTGGCTCACATTATTTCTACGAGACCACCGTCGGCGCTGCATTGCCTGTTATTACAACCTTGTGTGATCTAATTAAGACGGGCGACGAAGTCCGGTCTATCCAAGGGATTTTCTCGGGAACGCTGGCGTACCTGTTCAATGTTTATGACGGTACGACGCCGTTCTCGGAGATTGTTCGAGTCGCGAAAATGAATGGGTATACTGAACCGGACCCACGAGACGATCTGTCAGGAATGGATGTTGCACGAAAACTGACAATTCTGGCTCGCGAAATCGGGCAGAAAATCGAAATCGGTGAATTCCCGGTTAAGAATCTTGTTCCGGATGCCTTACAAGATTGCTCGGTCGAGGAATTTCTTGAGAAGCTTCCAGACTATGACAACGAAATAGAATTGCTTTTCAAGAATGCAGTCAGAGAGAAAAAGAAGCTTCGATACGTCGCGAAATTGGATGCGGAAGGTAATGCGTCAGTCGACCTGGTGCCCATTGATGATGCGCATCCGTTCTGCAATATCAACCTGACTGACAACATCGTGCAATTCGAGACGGAACGATATTCAGCTAATCCACTGGTCATTCAGGGCCCTGGTGCGGGCCCTGAAGTTACAGCCGCAGGCGTGTTCGCAGATTTATTGCGGCTCGCTAATTTTTTGAATACAGGTAAAGGTTATGTCTGATTTTGTAACGGCATATGCACCCGCGTCCATTGGTAACGTCGGTGTTGGATTTGACATGTTGGGACTAGCGTTGTCGGGTGCAGGAGACCGTGTTCAGGCGCGGAGAACCGATGGTGATTCTGTAACCGTTGCGGAAGTACGTGGTCTGGATGGTGAGTTGCACCCCCATCTCTCGACGAAAGCGGATGAGAATACGGCATCGATTGCTGCGCAAGCTCTCTGGGACGTGCATGGCGATGCTGGTGGAGTAGAACTTAAGGTTCTAAAGGGCCTGCCGTTACAGTCGGGAATGGGTAGTTCCGCTGCGTCGGCTGTTGCAGCGGCTGTTGCAGTCAACGCTCTTCTGCCATCGCCGCTGGCTGTAGAAGAGTTACTGCCATTTGCGCTCGAGGGTGAAAAATATGCGAGTGGTGGAATACACGCAGATAATGTCGCGCCGAGCCTTTTCGGTGGATTGGTCCTGTGTCCGGAAGTGTTATTGCCCGAGATTATTCGTTTGCCGACGCCAGCAGGTGTAAGCGCTGTATTGCTGTACCCAGATTTGCAAGTGAATACAGCGCAGGCGCGTAAAGCGCTACCAAAATCGGTGTCAATGAAGCTGTGGCTCGACCAGCAAGGTCTGCTGGCAGGATTTATTCATGCCTGCGCGTCAGATGACATAGAGCTGATTGGTAGAACCTTACGAGATGTCATTATTGAACCGCATCGCAAGGACGCCGTTTCCTGTTTCGATGATGTCGTTGCCGCAGCGATGAGAGTTGGCGCTCTGGGCTGTACTTTATCCGGCAGTGGTCCGAGTATTTTTGCACTCTGTAAAGATAGTGATGCCGCGAATATCGCCAGCATTATGGAGCAGGAGTGCAGGGCGGGCGGTACTGCCTGCCAGTCGTGGGTGAGCTCGATGAGCGCACCCGGCGCGCATATAGAGGCGTAATTATGAATTTCTTCAGCACTCGAGGCGCCGGCCCTGTCAGTCTTGACGATGCTTTGCGACGTGGTATCGCAGAGGATGGTGGCTTATATCTGCCAGAGGCCTTGCCATTATTTGAAATTGTTGATTTTAATAATGCCGAGTCAATACCGGATGTTGCTCGTGTATTACTAAAGCCGTTCTTCGCGGGCTCGGTATTGGAGTCCGATATTGAGGGAATTCTGGAAGAGACATTCAGCTTCACGATTCCGACTAGAGAGCTGCAGGTTGCCGACAAGAGCGCAGCTTTATTGGAGCTCTATCATGGACCTACAGCCGCCTTTAAAGATGTCGGTGCCGGTTTTCTTGCGGCTTGCCTGACGCGGCTTGAAGGGGATGTTGATTCGCCATTAACAATATTGGTCGCAACGTCGGGTGATACCGGTGGCGCAGTCGCGGCAGCCTTTGATTCGCGTGCTGGAATACGGGTCGCAGTGCTATTTCCAGATGGCCGTGTATCCGCTCGTCAGGAACATCAATTGTGTTGCTGGAGCGACAATGTCCTATCCTTAAAGGTGAGAGGCTCATTCGACGACTGTCAGTTGATGGTGAAAGCCGCGATGGCGGATAAGGAGCTGTCCACGGCACACCGATTCAGTTCTGCAAACAGCATCAACATCGGTCGCCTGCTACCACAAAGCACATATTATGCCGACGCAAGTCTGCGTCATTATCGTCGCACTGGAAACAAACCTGGTTTTATCATTCCGACCGGAAATCTTGGGAATGCATCGGCCTGCATTATAGCCCGCGAAATGGGGTTGCCGATTGGTCCAATCATTTTCGCAACGAATGCGAACAGAATTATAGCCGATTATTTTGAATCGTTGGAATGGCTGCCGCGTGCGAGTTTGCAAACATTAGCATCTGCAATGGACGTAGGGGACCCGAGCAATATGGAGCGCCTACGCCATTTGATCGGCGAAGCTGACGTGCTTCGCGACCAGCTGAGCGTGTCGTCCGTAAATGACGATGAGATCAAAGTTGCCATGCGCCAGGATTTTGAATCATTTGGGTTTGCGACTTGCCCGCACACTGCAACTGCAACCCATACCTGGCGAAACCTAGACCCGGCACTGGCAGAAAAGCATGATTGGATAATGGTAGCGACAGCACACCCTGCGAAGTTCGAAACGATTGTTGAGCCGTTGATCGGAGAAGCGATCCCGTTGCCGCCGGACCTTGAGCGTATATTGGCGCGGCCCACGAGCGCGGTCAGTATCGATCCGACTCTGAATTCACTTGCCGCCGCGCTTCAGGACTAAGGCAATCGCTGGCTATGTCTGACTTTTTCCAAACCTTTCAAGGCCCCTGGTTACTACCACTTATTGGCGTTGGCCTCCTATCGCTTTCTTGGGCATTATATCGGCTTGTCCAAGGTAAGGCGGAGAGCCTGGAAAGTGCTATAGCCGAGATCAGCTTTGACCGGATTGAAGGGCTGATTATTCCCAGTGCCGACGAAGGAGAGATCCTTATCGATTGCCTGTTGCTAACCTCAAAAGGTTTGCTAATCCTCGAAGTTAAAGATGCGCAGGGAATCGTGTTTGGCGGCAATAAATTGCAGGACTGGATTGTCATTAATAATGACCGCCGCTATACTTTTTCGAATCCTCAGCCGGCACTCTACAATCGTATTGCTGCTGTTCGAGAGATCGTGCGCCAGGTGCCGGTTGCCGGTCGGATTTTGTTCCTCGATGAAGCACAGTTCACCAAGGGCGTGCCGGACCTTGTAACAGGCACGGCTGATTTAGTTGCCGATTTTGGTGAGCCTGATAAGAATGCCGCGAATTCCAAGATCGAGGCATTCAAGCCGCACTGGGACCTAATTCGCAAGGCAGCGTTAACCAGCAATTCGACGTAGGCGGCTATGCTGACCTTGCAAGCCATTCAAATGCAGTCGAGTTAATCGAGGCCGAAAAAGCGGATAGCGTTTTCAGTCGTTATTCTGGCTACATGTTCGATAGACTGCGCTCGTGCCTCAGCGATAACGCGCGCAACCTCGGGTAAGTACATGGGTTCATTTCGGCGGCTCTTCGGCCTTGGTTGAATCGACCTAGGCAGCAAATACGGTGAATCTGTTTCGATAAGCAGTCTGTCATCAGGAATAATCGAAACGATATCGTGTAGATGCTTGCCACGCCGTTCGTCGCAAATCCATCCAGTGATCCCTATGTATAGACCCATTGCGACGTACTTACGCAATGCTTCACCTTCACCCGTGAAGCAATGCACAACCGCTCGGAATAGATCAGGTAACGCCGGTTCCAAAATGTTGACGAAGTCATCGTGAGCGTCTCGCTGGTGCAAGAAGACGGGCAAGCCGGTATCCTTTGCAATGTCGAGCTGTCGCTTGAACGCAGCAATTTGCGCTTCGCGCGGCGAGAAGTTTCGGCAATAATCGAGACCACATTCGCCGACTGCAACTACAGCGTCGTTCTCGACCAGCGAGCGTATTAATGCATCACTATCGTCGCTGTAATCAGACGCATAGTGTGGATGAACGCCGGCCGTCGAATAAAGCGTGCCCGCAGAATCTGCTGCGAGCTCTGCGGCTCTTACGTTGCTCTTGTCACTACTACCGGTAATAATTATTTTCTCAACACCCGCCTCTTTAGCGCGCTGCATCATCTCGATGCGATCCTCATCAAAACTGTTATGCGCGATGTTTGCGCCGATATCGATCAACGGATTTGGCATTGTCTAATACTGCTCCCAGCGAAAGATTCTGGCCCCTATCGCGAGGAATACGATGCTCATTACTATTAGTGCGAGCAGGCTAGGCGCGACGTCGCCGAGTGTCGCTCCGTCCAGCATAACTGAGCGTGCCGAATTCAATATGTGCGTCAGCGGAAAAATACTGGCAGCCGTTCTGACGGTCTCTGGTGCGCCCTCCAGTGTGAACCAGACGCCTGACAACATCATCATCGGCCAGTTGATCAGATTCAGCAATCCGCCTGCGAGCTCTTCGCTGGTTACTCGCGCTGACACTACCAACCCTA
>Ga0307986_10000772_pt1 | contig 23540 bp, 23 predicted proteins | sample EllFjometageno82_FD_203170 | JGI IMG/M metagenome (GOLD analysis project Ga0307986, IMG submission 203170) | Marine microbial communities from Ellis Fjord, Antarctic Ocean - #82 | ecosystem: Environmental > Aquatic > Marine > Unclassified | place: Southern Ocean | collected 2014-10-09
AAAAAGTTATAACATTTTTAGAAACTCAGAAAAAAGTTAAAAATGTTATCTACCCCACTAATCACCAAGGTGAGATTAAGGAAAGAGCTAAGAAATACTTGAATGGTGGGAATGGTGCGTTAGTTGGTGTGGATTTAGGAACTGTAGAAGCAGGAGCTAAATTTATCGACAACTTAAAAATGCTTTATCATGTTGCAAATATTGGTGATGCTAGGAGTCTAGCAATTCACCCGGCGTCAACAACACACAGTCAACTTTCTCCAGAAGAACAGTTAGCTGCGGGTGTAACACCGGGTTACGTAAGACTTTCAATTGGTATCGAACATCCAGATGATATCATTGCAGATATTAAGCAAGCGTTAGCTGCTTAACAGTTTGATTTATAACCCCATTAAATTATAATGGGGTTATCAAATGATCAAACAAATCAAATCTTCAGAAATAAAAAAATTTCTAATTGATAATAAAAATGTTGAGCTCTTAGATGTAAGAACTCAAGATGAATGGGATAACGTAGGCAAGCCCGATGGTGAAAAACTTGGTTTAAAAACTCACTTTATCACAATTGTTAGATCGCCCGATCCAGCTGCTAATAAAAGTTTTGTCGAAGAAGTCAAAAATAAAATTGATTCTAATAAAGAACTTTTAATCATGTGTAAAGCAGGTGGTAGGTCAATGATGGCTGCGCAATTACTCTCTCAAGAAAATATAAAATGCATAAACATTAGTGATGGTTTTGAGGGAAACGGTGAAAGTCCTGGTTGGAAAGACGAGAATTTGCCTTCTAAGGTTGTTGATTTAAATACTTAATTTTAGATTTTTCTTCTATTGCAATTTGAGCACCGTGAAAAAAATTTTTTGCTGCACCTTTAGATTTAGTCATATAAATTTTTCCCTTTACTTTTTTAGCAACTCTATTTTTAAACTTTGTATTGTATATTTTGCCATTATACACAAAGTTAGCTTTACCATTTTTTCTAGCTTCAGAAAAAGCATGACCTCTAGAAGTTACGCCAGGTAAAGAGATATTTTTTATAACTTTCTTTGTTTTTTTTTTTATTTTATTTTTCGTGAGTAAAACTTTTTTGTTTATAATTGCACAAGCTTGTGAATTTGTTTTGTCAATAAAAGATAAGCATCGTTCTTTTTTTCCTTGAGGATTGTTTTCCTCAGCATAAGCAACAACATGCTGCATTGGACTCTTCCCAGTTGTTTTTTTAACACTATAGTTTACGGCTGATGATACTGATGATTGTACTATATTTCCTCCACTAAGAGCTGACGAAGCAGGGCCAAGCAGGACCATAGTTTCTGCGCAACCAACTAATAAAAATAGCGACGTTATTAAAAGAAATATTTTTTTCATTATTTTGATATTTTACGTGATTCTTATTTTAAATTTAACTGGTTTTTATCAGATTTTTTAGAATAAGAAATAAGTTTAAGGAAGTAATTTTTTTTAAATACAACCTATGCTAGCAATTTTTACTTCAATTTTTCTTAAGGATTTCTCTTGTAGGTAGTTTTTAATCTAAATACTTAATTTTAGATTTTTGATTTATGGAAGATCGTAAGGATGAGGTTAATTCTATTAATGACTCTCCTGAAGGTTCTTTCGTTGTTGTCTTGACTTGATTTGTTTTTATTCTTTTATTTATCATTAGACAAATTTCTAAATCTTTTTTATTATTAAAAGTTGAACACGGTCCTTTTTTTTCTAAGGTTTTATCTTTCTTAACGTAATTTAATGCATGTCCTATTGGACTTTTCCCTGTTGTTTGTTTCACTCCATAGCTAGCTACAGATCGTATTGAAGATTGTACTAATTTTCCATTTGTGCCACCTCCACTACCAATCATAGCAACAGATTCCATACAGCTAACCAATAAAAACATTGATGTCAGTAAAATAAATATTTTTTTCATAAGTTAAAAGTCGTGTTTAATTTCTATTATTTATTTAATTAAACTTTGTATTAAGTTAAATAAAAACAGCTAATTACACCATAATGGGTAATTTAACACAACCTTAAATTGTATAGTTTTTTATGTGATAATTTTTATCTATCACAACATAGAGTATTTTTTATCAAGTCTATTCTATTAGAGCTACATCATCTCTAACAAGTGCATTCAAAACTACAAATAGATTAATAACAGCTACAATAATTTTGCGACACACTTCGGTTTAAACATTGGCTATGTTATTTTATGTGATCGTTCTTATAGGTTTGCCAGCTAAGCAAGAGTCAAGATTTTCTATCATTTGAGTATAAAATAAAGCGTAATTTTCAACTGTAACATATCCAAGGTGGGGAAGAAGAAGTGCGTTTGGTAAAAATCTCAATTTATGATCTTGCGGTAAAGGTTCTTTGTCATAGACATCTAGTCCGGCTCCAGCGATCACCTCATCTTCCAAAGCTTTAACTAGATCTGACTCATTAATAATAGGTCCTCTCGAAGTGTTGATAATAAATGCACTTTTCTTCATTAGCTTAAATTCTTTTTGAGTAATTAAATTTTGATATCTATCTCCTAGAACAACATGAATTGAAATAATATCTGAATTCGTAATAAGATCTTCTTTTGACATTGGTAAAACACCTATTTTATTAGCATGTGTTAAATCTAAATTTTCACTCCAAGCAGAAACTTGCATACCAAAAGCTTGTGCAATTTTAGCCATTTGTGTTCCAATTTTTCCAAGGCCAATTAGACCTAGCATTTTACCTTTAAGTTCTAATCCAATACTTGTTTGCCAATATCCTTGAAACATATTATCGACTTCTTGTTTGAGATTTCGAGCCAAGCCTAAAATTAAAGTCCATGCTAATTCTGCAGTTGGGTTAGAATTAATTTCAGTACCACACACAACGATATTTCTCGCTTTTGTTGATTCTAAGTCAATAGCTTTGTTTCTCATCCCACTAGTCATAAGATATTTAAGATTAGGTAAGCTTTCTAAGAGAGACTTTGTAATAGGTGTTCTTTCTCTCATAATTAAAAGAGCATCAAATTCTTCTAAAGCTACCCCAGCTTCTGTTTCACTAACAAAAGATTCATTAAATATTCTAAAATCATATTTATCTTTATAATTTTTTACTTGAACAATATGCTCAAAAGCATTTTGATAATCATCTAATATTGCAACTTTAATCATTATTTTTTTCGGTTTGATAAATAAATACCTACTACTATAAATCCAGCACCAATGAAATGGTAAGTTTGAAATTTTTCCTTAAGTAAAACTATTGCTAGAATCACGCCAAACACTGGCATAAGATGTAAAAAAATACTTGCTCTATTAGGACCAATTAGTTCTATTGCTTTGTTCCAAGAATAATAAGCACCAATAGATGCAAAAAGTGTAACAAAAGATAAAATTAAAAAAAAAGCTTTGTTAAATTTAATTTCTTTACCATACATTTGTTCGCCAATAAATTGTGGTATTAAAAATATCAACCCTATTGAAGCTAAAATTTCAACTAGGCCTAAAGTTGTAAATGGCAATTTATTTTTTTTTAATAGACTGGAATATAAAGCCCAACAAAAAACAGCTAGAAGCATCCATGCGTTTCCTTTATTAAAGTTTAAATTTAAAATTTTTCCCAAATCTGCATTTGAAAATATTATTAAAACACCAATAAATGAAATTATTAAACCCAGAAGTTGAAAGAAATTAAATTTTTCCACTCCTAGTATTGAGGATAAAAAAAGAACAAAAACAGGAATTATTGAGATCATCAGTATCGTGTCTATTGCTTGGGTGTAATTTAGAGCTAAATATACTAGTGAATTGAATGCACTAACACTAGTAATGGCTAGAATTGTTAAATAAATAATATTTTTTTTAATTAGTTTTATATTTGAAAATATTTCTTTATATGTAAAAGGAAATAATAGTATCCAAACTAATGTCCATCTTAAAAAATTTAAGCTTAGTGGTGGTACTTCAAATAAATATGCAAATTTACCAATTATAAAATTAACCGACCAAATAAGTGTTGTACAAACTAGTAGCGTGTAGGCTAAATATTTCTTTGACAAAATAGTTTCTAATTAAATCTTGAAGAATTATAAGGCGTTAAATTTAAATTTGTATTTTCTTCCGCGACAATTCCAGACACAACTTTGCCAGTAATTGCACCAAGCGTCCAGCCTAGATGGTGATGTCCAAAAGCATAAACAATATTTTTATTTTTTTGCGACGGCCCAATAACAGGTAAAAAATCAGGCAAGGTTGGCCTAAATCCTAACCATTCATCTTCGTGTTTATCTAATTCAGGTAATAATTCTTTTGCACAACGTATGATGTAGTCAATTCTTTTTTTTGAAAGTGGATTATTTAACCCTCCTAACTCAACTGTTCCAACAGCTCGCATACCCTGATTCATTGGCGTTAGTCCAAATCCTCTATCTAAATTAATGACAGCTCGAGACAAAAGATGATCCATTCCTTTGAAGTGAACGTGGTATCCTCTCTCAGTATCTAAAGGAATATTTTCACCTAATTGGTCTGTTAATTTTTTTGAAAATGCTCCGCATGCAATAACTGATTTTTCAAATATATGTTCATTTAATTCCGTTTTAATTAAAGTTTCATCTATATTAGTTTGTTTAATTTCTGTCACATTTTCTTTAATAAATTTTCCACCTTTTTTAATATACAGGTCAAATAGTTTTTTGGAAATTTGATAAGGATCTCGTGCATGCCAGGCATAATCAAATAAAACACCACTATCAAATATGGGCTCTAAATTAGGTTCTAAATCTGAAATCTCTGCTTTTGTAACCGGGGTTTGTTTTACACCAAGATCAGCTCTAACTTTCATTTCTAGTTTTCTACTTTTCAAATTTTCATCAGTCCACCCATAGAGGATACCTTTTCTCTCAACAAGACCTACGGTATCTATCTCTTTAAAAAGTTCCTCATAAGCATCTAAAGATAAATCTAAAATTTGATGCATATACTTAGCGGTATGAAGCATAGATTTTGTATTGCAGTTTTTAACAAAACTAAAAAACCATGGAAGCATTTTAGGAACGTAATTCCATTTTAAGGCAAGTGGTCCATAAGAACTGAATAACATTTTAGGAATATTTACTAAAATATCAGGTCTGTTAAATTGTAAAACAGCGTAAGGAGAAAAATGACCAGCGTTACCATATGAAGCCATTCTAGCTGGGTCTTGCTTGTCAAAAATTGTAACAGGAATATTTTTTTTTAGTAATTGTAATCCTATACAGATTCCTTGAATACCCGCTCCAACAATACCAGCTGATTTACAAATATATTTGCTCATACATGTTTGTACTCTAAATTAAATTACAATTGTAGTGTGATACTTTGTGCAAGGAAAGCTTGCTATCAGGGTGTTTAGTCTTTTTTAAGGAAGGTTTTTCTAACTTCTTTTGTTGTATTCATAAAGTTACTCACTTTATTTTCTATTTTGGCAAGAGGTACTTTTTTAACATTCCCATCTAATCTAGCGCCATCTTCTACAACTAATGATTCTGTGAATTCAAGGTCACCTTTAACTTCACCTGTCGCTCCGATAGTAATTTTTTTTGCTGTAACTTTTCCGTCTACAAATCCTAAAACATCAACTTTCTCAGCGTTGATTTCTCCAATTACAGAACCTTTTTCTTTTATGATAAGCGTTTTAACATTTACAGGTCCTTTAACAGACCCCCCAAGATCAACATCTCCGGCCGAGTTAACAAGGCCTTCAATGGTAAAATCAGCGCCAATAGAGGATTTCTCTACTACTAAGTTTATTAATTTTTCTTTATTTTCGCCAAACATAATTTTTAATTATTTAAATTTAATCATGAATCTAGATTTAGCACAAGGATAAATTCAATTATTACTTTGTGTCGATTTTTACCCTATAGCACTACTTTTATAGATCTTGCAGGACATGACAATGCCAAGTCCAAACATCATAGCTAACATGGACGACCCTCCATACGAAAGAATTGGCAAAGGAGCGCCAACAATAGGGAGTAAACCTAGAACCATTGACATATTAACTGAAACATAGATAAAAAAAGCCGTAGCAAAACCATAGCAGTATAGTTTTCCAAAAATACTTCTCGTCATATTTCCAATTTGAGTGATCCTAAATGTTATCAAAAAATATAAAAAAACCATAAATGCTGAACCTAGAAAACCAAACTCCTCAGAATATAATGTAAAAATAAAATCAGTATGTTTTTCAGGTAAAAAATTTAAATATGCTTGTGAGCCATTTAAAAAACCTTTGCCAAACAATCCCCCTGAACCAATTGCGATTTTAGATTGAATAATTTGATATCCAGCACCTAAAGGATCAGAATCTGGATTTAAAAAAGTCAAAATTCTACTTTTCTGATAAGGTTTTAAAAAAGAAATACCAACTGGAGCTAAAATTATAAAAAGACCAGAAAGATAGGCAAATATTCTCCACTTAACTCCTGATAACCAAGTAATTACTACTCCACTAATTAAAATTAAAATTGCAGTTCCAAGGTCTGGTTGAGTCAGAACCAACATAAAAGGAATTAATATAGCAATTATTGGGTAGACTAAATATTTAAGTTTGTTCACGTCGCCAGATGATATTTTATGATAATAATTTGAAAGAAATAAAATAATTCCAACTTTCATTAGTTCTGAGGGCTGAAGATTAAATATAAAAAGATTAATCCAGCGTCTAGAACCTTGAGACTGTACACCAAAAAATTTAACTCCCACCAGAAGTAATATTAATAGAATAAAAATTAACAAACTATAATCATTCCAAAATCTAATATTAACGACAGAAACTATTAGAAAGAAAAAAAAGAAAACAAAAAATCTTATTGCGTGACTTTTAGAGTGATAATCTATTTGTCCACCACTTGATGAATATTGTGCAAAAATACTAATAATGCCTAATAATAGGATGGATAATAATAATGTGGCATCTAATTGAAAAAGTTTGTCTTTTATAGAAAAAGGTGAATGTAGTGATGTTCTAGAATATATCATTAAGCTTTTGTTCCAAACTGTTGATTGGTTCTTGTGGTTCTAATCTCGTGACGTTCAATAACTTTTTTAATTATTTTTTTTGCTATAGGTGCGGCGGCACTACTACCAGAGCCACCATGCTCAACTAGAACACTGATGGCATATTTTGGGTCTTGTACTGGTGCAAAAGCTACAAACCAAGCATGATCTCTTTCAAGATAAGCAATATCTTTTTGTTTAGTTTCTGCCTCTCTTTGCTCTTCTGTAAATCTTTTTATTTGTGAAGAACCAGTTTTACCCGCAAACATAAATTTTTTATTTATATGCCTAGAGCGGTAAGATGTACCACCAGCTTCATTTGTTGCTGCAAACATAGCGTCTTTAATAAGGTTTATATTTTCTTGATTTCTAAATAATGGCTGAAGGTTAAAATTATATATTTGATCTTCAACTGACATTATATTACCTGGGGTAAGTTTTTTGTGATCTATATATTTTTGTAAATTATTTCTTTCTTTGTTATCTTCTACTAGTATTCTTGGTGTAATTTTAAAACCACCGTTAGCTATTTGAGCCGTCATTAAACTGAGTTGCAAAGGGGTAGTCAAAAAGTAACCTTGCCCAATACCTGAGTGAAGTGTTTCACCAATATACCAATTTTTTCCTAATTCTCTTTTTTTCCACTTTGTGTCAGGAACTACTCCTGATTTTTCTTCATTATAGTTTTGTAAAACTTTTTTTCCTAATCCAAATTTTTTAGCAGTAACTGACAATCTGTCTATTCCAAGTTTCCTTGAAACCTCATAAAAGTAAACATCGCAAGATTGACTTAAAGCTGTACGCATCCCAACTAAACCGTGTCCCTTTTTTTTCCAACAGTGAAATCTTTCACCGTGCAAATCTATAAATCCTTTACATCGTACAGTGAGATTGGCACTAACAACGTCATTTTCTAATGCACTTAGAGCTGTTAAAGTTTTAATAGTTGAACCTGGGGGGTAAAGGCCAGACAAGGCTTTGTTGAGCAAAGGTTTGTCCCTATTTTCAATTAGTTCTTTCCATTCTTTTTTTTTTACCCCGTGTACAAAAGAATTGGGATTAAAATTTGGTGATGAAACCATGCTAATTATATCGCCATTATGAATATCCATAACGCAAACAGCTCCACTAACACCTTGTAATGCTTCTGTTGAAAGCTTTTGAACACTCTGGTCTAATGTTGTTCTGAAAGTTTTTCCTCTTATACCGCTGTTTGTTGCTACTTGTTTTATTTTTTTTCCGTAAGCATTAACTTCATATCTAAGATAGCCTGGTGTGCCTAACATTTCTTCATCTAATGAGGATTCTAAGCCAGTTTTTCCAACTGCAATACCTTCTATGTTTAAATTTTCTAAATATTTTTTATTTCTAATATCTCTCGGGCTTATTTCAGAAACATAACCAATGGCATGTGAAGAACTATTATCTAAATAAAATCTAGCTATAGATACCACAGGTCTAGCACCTTGAAGATCATGTAAAAAAAAATTCACTTTTGAAAACTCTGCCCAGGTTAAATTATCTGAAACAATAGTTGTGTCCCAACTTTTTTTTTTTGATATTTGTTTTTTTAAATAACTCATCTTTGTGTCACTTATATTAATAATATTTTTTAACTTAAATAAAAGTACATTAATATCTGGAGTACTCTCAGGCATAACATGCAGTTGATAAATTTTACTATTAGAAGCAACTTCTTTTCCAAAATAATCTTCTATTATTCCTCTTGGTGGAGAGATTTTAGTTTCTCTAAATCTATTTTTATCTGCTAACGATTTATATTTTGATGACTCATTGATCTGAAGGGATGCTAATCTTCCAAAAATTCCAACTAATACTATGGCCTTAAAGGAATTGAGTAAAAACATTCTTCTACCTATAGTTTTAGTCTTACTAACAATGTTTGAGGAATTAAAACTAAGCATTTTTCTTTATAATATTTCTTTGGTAGGAATTAAATAAATAATAAAAAATTGGAAAAAATAAAAAAGTAAAAAAAGTATTTTGTAATAAATCAATATAATAAAATGATAAATGAGAAAAATTGTTTATAATAATAAAATATACTAAATTTGAAGAAAATAATGCTGGAATAAAAGTTAACCACTCAACAGACATTTTAGCTCTAATTGTAGCATTTCTTATATAGCTAGTAAAAAAACATAACACTAGATAAGCTAATGAACTTGTTCCTAGAGGCGTTCCAATCACAATATCGTTAATAATACCTCCTAGAAAAATATGCCCGTACCCAAGATGATCTGGAAATTTTAAAACATAAAAATAAACAATAATCATGTGTAAATTAAAAGAAAAAGTAAGCATGTCTGGAATTTCTTTTAGTCCCTCAAAAGTACTAAGTGATAAAACATAAAAAATAATAACAGCTAAATTACTAATTAAAAAATGTCTTATTTTTTCGAAAATGCCCATAATTAAATTTATTTATTAGATTTTCCTCTGGTAATATTAATAATTAAAGCCTGCTGCGGATTTGACAAAGACTTGATTTGTAATTTTTTCTTTTTATTTAAATAAGTTATTGCTACTGGTAGCCCCGGTGCTAAAAAACCATCCTTACCAGAAGTATAGATAATTTTATTTGGTTCTAAGATAAATTCATCAGGTAAATATTCTAAAGTAAGACTTGTTTTTTTTCCCTCACCTACTAGTAGGGCATTAACACCTGAATCTTGAATGACTACAGGTATTTTGCTATTTAAGTCTGTGACCAATAGAGCTCTTGAAGTTATATAATTAGCTTCGATAATTATTCCTATTAGGTAACTTTTGCTAAACACAGTCATACCTTTTTTAATGCCGTCTTTTACTCCCTTGTTGGCTAGTAGCGACTTTAAATAAGGACTTTCTTGGTCTAGAAGGACTCTAGCTGTGACTGAAAATACTGCTTCATCACTAATTTTATTAGTTAAATTAAGAGCTTCCTTTAAAGATTTATTCTCAGTTTTAATATAAGAATAATTATATCGACCCTTTTTTAATATTTCTATTTCTTTTTTTAGAATATTATTTTCATTTACAACATCAAAATGTTTTTTTTTTACTTGGGTTAAAAAACTTATAAATTTTCCAGGTGTGGAAGCAACAAAGGAAATTTGATAAACAATGTCATTTAGTACTGCTCTTGTTGATAAGATAAAAGGTACAGAAAGCTTATCCAAAGAAATAACAGAAATAGAAAGAAGGATTAAAAAAAATAAAGAAAATTTTTGTTTTGAACCTTTTTTTAAAAGTGCATATCGGATTGCAATTATAAAATCATCTCTGCTATCAGCCATTTACATTAATAAAATTAATACTCGGATAGCATTGTAGAAAATAATTCTTCATTCTCTAAAGCTTTTCCTGTTCCTAATGCAACACATTCCAATGGATTGTCTGCAATTGTAACCGGTAAACCTGTATCTTTTGAAATTAGCTTATCAATATTTTTTAACAAAGCTCCTCCACCTGTTAACACTAGTCCCATATCAACTAAATCAGCAGATAGTTCTGGCGGTGTATTTTCTAGAGCTTCTTTAATTGCCGCTAACATTTGACTTAATATTGGCATTAGTGCTTCACATGCGTCTTCTTCTGTAAGAGATATTTCTTTTGGCGTTCCAGTTCTGATGTCTCTACCTTTCATTAAGAAAATATTATTTGAAGTCGGAATTGCTGTTCCAATTTCTTTTTTTATTTTTTCTGCAGTAGATTCACCAATTAATAGATTAAATTTTTTTCTCATATAATTAATTATTGCACCATCCATAGCATCACCTGCAACACGTAAAGATTTAGAAAAAACCACACCACCCAAAGACATGACGGCTATTTCTGTTGTGCCACCACCGATATCAACAATCATTGAACCTGTTGCTTCTGAAATAGGAAGACCGGCTCCAATAGCTGCTGCAATAGGTTCTTCAATTAATTGAACTCTTCTCGCTCCTGCTGCTAGTGCTGAATCTTGAATAGCTTTTCTTTCTACGGGTGTAGACCCAGTAGGTACACAAATTAAAATCCTAGGATTAGCAAATGTATTTTTAACGTGCACTTTTTTTATAAAGTGTTTAATCATTTCCTCAGTTACTATAAAATCAGCGATGACCCCGTCTTTCAAAGGTCTAATAGCCTGTATGTTTCCAGGTGTTCTGCCTAACATTGTTTTTGCCTCATCACCTACAGCAAGAACTGTTTTTTTTCCATAATCATTAACTATCGCAACAACAGACGGTTCATTAAGAACCACACCTTTTCCTTTTAGTACTACTAGAGTATTAGCCGTGCCTAAATCTATAGCCATGTCTTGTGACCAGAATGATTTAAGAGTTTTCCATTTAAACATTTTCTTCCTTTATATTTATGACGCTGACACGATTAGTTTCTCGTCAGGCGCTTTACGTTTACGTTTGATTATTAATTTGTTTAATGCATTTAAATAAGCTTCAGCTGAAGCCACTAAAGTATCTGTGTTTGCTGCTTGGCCTACAGTTGTTTTACCGTTTTCTTCAATTCTTACGCTCACAGTGGCTTGTGCATCTGTGCCTTCGGTAACGGCATGAACTTGGTATAATTGTAGGTTAGCTTCATGCTTGTATAATTTTTTTATACATTTAAATATTGCATCGACTGGCCCATCACCAATTTCACTAGCTGTTTTAATTGCACCCATAACTTCAAGTGTTATATCTGCTTTTTGAGGTTCGCCTGTACCCGCAACTACTTTTAAAGATTTTAATTTTATAACGTTCTCTTCTTTAATTAAGCTATCATCTACCAGAGCTGCAATGTCTTCATCATAAATATGTTTTTTTTTATCAGCTAAAATTTTAAATTTACCAAATGCTAATTGAATAACATCGTCAGTTACACCGGTATAACCTAAGTCACTTAACTTATCTTTAAAAGCATGGCGTCCAGAATGTTTGCCCATAACTAAAGAAGTTTTTTTGACGCCAACACTTTCAGGTGTCATGATTTCATAAGTTTTACTGTTCTTAAGCATTCCATCTTGGTGAATACCAGATTCATGTGCAAAAGCATTTTTTCCTACAATTGCTTTATTGAATTGAACTGGAAAGCCAGTCGCGTTTGACACAACCTTCGATGCCTTGCTAATTAATTTTGTGTTAATACCTGTGGTGTACGGCATTAAATCATTTCTGGTTTTCATTGCCATAACAACTTCTTCAAGCGCTGCGTTTCCGGCTCGCTCACCTATTCCGTTAATAGTACATTCAATTTGTCTTGCACCTGCCATCACTCCCGCTAAAGAGTTTGCAACAGCTAAACCGAGATCATTGTGACAATGAGTTGAAAGAATAGCTTTGTCAATATTTGGCACTTTGTTTAACAATGTTTCTATAATTGTCTGAAATTCTGACGGAACAGAATAACCAACTGTGTCTGGAATATTTATTGTTGTAGCTCCCGATTTAATGGCAAGCTCAACAGATTTACACATATAGTCCATGTCTGTTCTTGTCCCATCTTCACAAGACCATTCAACATCATCTGTGAATTTTTTAGCATAAGAAACACTTTCTTTAATAGCTTCTAAAACTTCTTCTGGTGATTTATTTAATTTATGCTTCATATGAAGCGGACTTGTAGAAATAAAAGTGTGAATTCTAAATCTCTTTGCGTGCCCTAAAGAATCTTTACAAGCATCTATATCTTTTTTTGTTGCTCTAGCTAAACCACACGGTACTGATTTTTTTAATATTTTACTGATTTCTGTTACTGCTTCAAAATCTCCAGGTGATGCAATAGGGAAACCTGCCTCGATAACATCAACTCCTAATTCATCAAACACACGAGAGATTTGTATTTTTTCTTCTAAACTCATCGAAGCACCTGGCGATTGCTCTCCGTCTCTCATTGTAGTATCAAAAATAATAATTCTGTTTTTATCGCTCATAATAATTTTAACTGCTAAAAGTAATAAATTTTTAGTTATCTACAATACAATTAAAACTTGAAATTGTAAAATATTTTTTGGCGACTTTCTGTCTAAATTGGTTTTTTAGTTTTTGGATGTATCAACTAATTTATTTTTACCAATCCAAGGCATCATATCTCTTAGTTTTTTACCTACCTCTTCAATTGGATGCTTGGCTAAATCAGCTCTCATCTTAAGAAAATTTTTTTGGCCACCTTTACATTCTTCCATCCAGTCTTTTGTAAATTTACCAGACTGAATATCTTTCAATATTTCTTTCATTCTTTCTTTAGATTTACTATCTACTACTTTTTTGCCTGAAACGTATTCTCCATACTCAGCTGTATTAGAAATAGAATAATTCATATTAGCTATTCCACCTTCGTAAATTAAATCAACAATCAATTTTACTTCATGTAAAACTTCAAAATATGCCATTTCAGGTGGGTAACCAGCTTCTGTTAAAGTTTCAAAACCATTTTTAATAAGTTCTACAAGACCTCCGCATAAAACAGCTTGTTCACCAAATAGATCTGTCTCACATTCATCTTTAAAGTTAGTTTCAATTATTCCAGATTTACCACCTCCAATACAAGCGGCATAAGACATTGCAAGATCTCTCGCTTTGCCAGTGCTATCTTTATGCACTGCCATCAGACAAGGAACTCCACCGCCTTTTTGATATTCACTTCTAACTAAGTGACCAGGTCCTTTAGGTGCAACCATAAATACATCTAAATCTTTTCTTGATTCAATAAGTTTATAATGAATATTTAATCCGTGAGCGAAAGCTAAACTTGTTCCTTCTCTCATTCTTTGTTCAACATGATTTTTATAAATTTGAGCTTGTAATTCATCAGGAGTTAAAATCATAACTACATCAGCCCAAGCCGCCGCATCAGAAAGTGACATAACTTTTAAACCCTGGCTTTCAGCTTTTTTTATACTAGAAGAACCTTCTCTAAGAGCAACGACGACTTCTTTTACTCCGCTGTCTTTTAAATTTAATGCGTGTGCATGTCCTTGGCTTCCATAACCAAAAATAGCAACTTTTTTTTCTTTGATTAAGTTTACATTTGCGTCTTTTTCATAATACATTTTCATATTTTTTCTCCTAATTTTATTTTAAAATTTCTGCTCCTTTTGTCATAGCGACTGCTCCAGTTCTTGAAACACTAACTAATCCTAAAGGTTTTAAGTCTTTAGTTAATTTATCAATTTCCATTCTTAAAGCAGTTACCTGAATAACAAAAGACTTTTTTGTTTTATCTAGAATAACTGAATTATATTTTTTACATGCTTTTTTAGCTTTTTCTTGATTTTTTGATGATGATATAATTTTAAAAAGAGCAAGTTCTCTAAATAGTATATTTGAGTCACTTCTGTTAAAATCAGCTACTTGATGAACGCAAAGAAGTTTTCTTAATTGTAGTTTTATCTGCTCAATAACTTCAGGTGTTCCAATTGAAACAATAGTAATTCTAGATAAATGTTTTAATTTATCAACCTCTGCTACCGCTAAAGAGTCAATGTTGTAACCTCTACCAGAAAATAATCCAACTACTCTTGCTAGAACCCCGGCTTCATTATCAACCCAAACAACAATTATGTGATGATCTAGTTTTCCAAGTTTTGTTGGTTCGCTATAAGCTGATTTTGATTTTGCCATTAAACTAAAGTTTTTCCTTCCTCTGAAATTTTTTTATTTTCATCTTCAGGACCTAAAATCATTTGATTGTGAGCTTTACCTGAGGGTATCATTGGGTAACAGTTTTCTGTTTTATCAACCAAACAATCAAAAATAACTGGTCTATCAATGTTAATCATTTCACTAATTTTTTCATCTAATTCACTTGGTTTAGAAGCTCTTATACCAACACAGCCATATGCCTCAGCTAATTTAACGAAATCTGGTAATGCCGCAGAATAACTTTCGGAATAGTTTTTTTCATGCAAAAGTTCTTGCCACTGTCTAACCATTCCCATGTATTGGTTGTTTAATATAAAAATTTTAATAGGTAATTTGTACTGAACAGCAGTAGATATCTCTTGCATCGTCATTAATACAGAAGCTTCACCTGCAATATCAACTACTAATTTTCCGGGGTTAGCTATTTGAACTCCTATAGCTGCCGGTAATCCAAAGCCCATGGTTCCTAGTCCACCGGATGTCATCCATCTATTAGGTTTGTTGAATTTGTAATACTGTGCAGCCCACATCTGATGTTGACCTACTTCAGTGGTAATAAATGTATCTTTTGTTTTTGTAAGTTCATAAAGTCTTTCAACAGCATATTGAGGTTTAATAATAGTATCGCTGGATCTATAATTTAAAGATTTCTTCTCTCTCCATTTATCAATTTGCTTCCACCACTTTGCAATATTTTCTTTATTGATGTCTGTAAAATTTTTATTTTTTTCTTTAAATCTTTTGATTAAAGCTGAAAGAAATATATCAACATCGCTAACTAAAGCTAAATCTACTTTAACAATTTTACCTATAGAGGAAGGGTCAATGTCGATATGAACTTTTTTAGAATTTGGGGAAAACTCATCAATTTTACCCGTAATCCTATCATCAAACCTTGCGCCAATATTTATCATTAAATCACAATCGTGCATTGCATTGTTTGCTTCGTAAGTTCCGTGCATTCCTAACATTCCTAGAAAATGATGGTCGTCACCTGGATATGCTCCTAGACCTTGTAATGTTGAAGTGATTGGAAATCCTGTCATAGAAACAAGTTCTCTTAATAACTCACTAGCATTAGGTCCAGAATTAATTATACCACCACCAGTATAAAAAATAGGTTTAGATGATTTCTTCATCATTTCTATAAGTTGATCTAATTCTTTTTCAGAAATTTTTTTCTTTTTAGTTTTACTCAATCTTTTTATAATTTCATTTTTTGTGAAATTATAAGTTCCTTTTTTAAATTGAATATCTTTAGGAATATCAACTAACACTGGTCCTGGCCTTCCAGATGTAGCCACTTCAAAAGCTGTATGTAAAACTTTAGCTAAATCATTTACATCTTTTACTAGCCAATTATATTTTGTGCACGGTCTTGTAATTCCTGTTGTGTCACACTCTTGAAATGCATCGGTACCTATTAAATGCGTTGGAACTTGTCCGCTGATACAAACTAGTGGAATTGAGTCCATATAAGCATCTGCTAAAGCTGTAACTACATTAGTAGCGCCAGGCCCTGATGTAACTAACACAACGCCAGGCTTACCTGATGATCTTGCGTAGCCTTCAGCTGAATGACCTGCGCCTTGTTCATGTCTAGCTAAAATATGTTTGATGGTTTTATGATTTTTTAATTCATCATAAATAGGTAGCACAGCACCTCCAGGGTATCCAAAAATATGATCAACATTTTGGTCCTCTAGTGCTTTAAAAACTATTTCTGCACCTGATAATAATTTTGGCATTTCTCCAATCTATCGGAGAAATTTCTGTGGTCAAGTTTTAGCTTGTTGCTTTTAAAATTTTTTTTGATAAAGAGCTAAAACTGTTTGAATAAAGCTTATTCCAATCTAACATGTGTCCTCTTGCCCATGTAACCTGTCTTTTTGCGTATTGTCTTGTCTTTATATTGATAATTTCTTTAACCTGCGGAAGACTTAAAGCTCCAGATAAAAAGTCTTTAATTTCTTTAACACCAATTAATTTGTTAGCTGATAGTGAGGGGTCAATGTTTAAATTTAAAAAGTTTTTTACTTCCTTAGTGCAGTCATTTTTAAACATGTATTCTACTCGTTTCGAAATATTTTTTAGTAATTTTTCTCTTGGCACATCAATAAATATTTTAAATATTTGAAATTTTTTAAACTCTGACTTTGTTAGTTTATACCAATCAAAAATTGATTTTTTTGTAAATTTTTTTACTTCATATGCTCTAATAGATCTCTGAACATCAGATGGTTCAATTTTGTTTTTTACTAGAGGGTCAAGTTCTAAAAGTAGTTCGTAAAATTTCTTTTGACCTATTTTTTTTTGTAATTCTCGAATTTTATCTCTTGCATTGAAATTAATACTAGGAATTTTACTCATACCTTTGGTGATAGCTTCAAAATATAAGCCTGTTCCACCAACAAGAATTGGAATTTTTTTATTTTTTAAACATAGATTAATTTGTTTTTTAACTAATTTTAACCAAGCACCTGTTGAAAAATGTTTTTTAGCAGGCTGAAAACCATAAAGATGATGTTTAACTTTTTTTAAGTCTTTTTTTAATGGCCTTGACGATAAAATAGAAAACTCTTTATAAACCTGCATGCTATCAGCGTTGATAATTTCACCTTTAATTTTTTTTGCAGTTTCAATAGCAAGTTTAGATTTTCCGGAAGCGGTTGGTCCTGCAATAAGTATAATTTTCTTAGACAAGCTTAATTAGTTTTTACACCAAGGTATCTTCTTTGGTTTTTACTATTAATTATTGTAAGCAATAGTGTTTGTTCACCTTTTTTGTAAATACTAGCAATTAACAGTTTTAGTTGATTAGAATTCAAAACTTTATTTTTTTGTACTTCAATAATTATATCTCCTTCTCGCAACATTCCTGCTACTGCACTTTTGCTTGAGATGCTCGTTATAACAACGCCTTTAATATTTTTTTCTAATTTTCTATCTTGAATATCTTTTGCTGTAGTATTTCTAACTGTTATTTTTAAAGTTTTAATCTCAGTATCTTTTTCTTTAACTCCTAAGTTGGTTTTTTTATTTTCTGCTTTAAAGTCTTCTGAAGACTCTAATCTGCCTAAAGTTAGTTTTTTAGTTATTAGCTTTTTATTTCTCCATATTTCTAACACTACTAATTTTCCAACTTCTGTTTGTGAAACAAGTTTAGGTAAAGCTCTCATAGTGTCTATTCTCTTACCATCAAACTTTAAAATGATATCTCCTGCTTTAAGGCCAGCTTTCTCCGCAGGGCTTTTTTCACCTACGCTAGCAATTAATGCACCATCTGTATTTTTTAATTTTTCAACATCAGCTATTTCTCTAGTAACTTGTTGTATTCTAACGCCTAACCATCCTCTTTTTGTTTCACCATATTTAATTAATTGGGTAATAACATTTGACGCAGCATTTGCTGGAATAGCAAAACCAATACCAATTGATCCTGATTGGCCAGGTGCAATAATAGCAGTGTTAATCCCAATAACATCTCCATCTAAATTGAATAAAGGTCCGCCTGAATTTCCCTGATTAATAGATGCATCAGTTTGAATAAAATCGTCATAACGTGTTAAATTAATATCTCTATTTCTTGCGGAAATAATTCCTGAAGTGACTGTTCCCCCAAGACCAAAAGGATTTCCAATAGCAACAACCCAATCCCCTACTCGTGCTTTATCTGAATTTCCAAATTTAACTGGTATAAATTTTTCATTTGTATCAATCTTTAAAACTGCAATATCAGAATACGGATCTGCTCCTAAAACTTTTGCTCCATACTCTTTATCTCCTACTCTAACAACAATGTCTTCAGCGTTGTTTATAACGTGATTATTTGTGATAATAGTTCCATTTTTATCAATAATAAAACCTGAACCTAAAGATGTAGCTTTTCTTTCAGTTGGTTGATTAAAATCTTTAAACATTTCTTCAAAAGGTGAGCCTGGAGGAAATTGAAAAGGAAGTTGATTACTTTTTGTTTTAATAGTTTGTGTTGTTGAAATATTCACAACTGAAGGCATTAATCTTTCTGCAAGATCTGCAAAAGAGTCTGGAACGGGTTTAGCGTTTATAGAGTTGATAAACCCAAGATTAAAAAAAATGAAAGCTAGTAATGTTTTTTTAAGTAATTGCATTTAATTTTTTATATACCAAACAATTAAAAATCCTAATATTAAAAAAAAAACTCCTGCACTTCTTAATTTAGTTTCAGAAATTTTTTCTATATATTTAAACATATTTTTTATTCTTGTTGGAAAAATGGCAAAGAATAATCCCTCCACAAAAAGAAGCAATCCTAAAGCCAAGATTAAATCTTTCATTAAAATGTATTAGGGTCTTTTAGTTATTCCCGCTTTTCCAAAAAATTTAAAGAAATCACTATCAGGTGAAAGAATTAAAGAAGTATCTCCACCTATTAAAGCAGTTTCATAAGCTTGCATCGCTCTATAGAAGCCAAAAAACTCAGGATCTTTTCCGTATGCATCAGCAAATATTTTGTTTCTTTGACCATCGCCTTCTCCTTTAAAAATTTGTGATTGCTTGTTTGCATTGGCTAGAAGCACGGTTACATCTTTATCTGCTGTTGAAGTTATTTTAGCAGCTATCTCTGCTCCTTCTGCTCTAAATTCTTTAGCTTCTCTTTGTCTTTCGGTCTGCATTCTTTTGTAAATAGCCTCACTATTTGCTTGAGGTAGATCAGCTCTTTTAATTCTAACATCTACAATTTTAATTCCGAAACTTTTAGCTTCCTCGTTCACATCATTTTGAATAATCGCCATTTGTTTGGCTCTTTCTTTTGAAAGTAACGTAGACAATTCTTGTGTACCTAAAACGCCCCTAATTCTTGAGTTTATAATTGTTGATAATCTTGATCTAGCAACTCTTTCGTTGCCAACTGAAATGTAAAATTTTAAAGGATCTACAATTTGAAATCTTGCAAAAGCATCAACTATTAACCTTTTTTGATCTGCAGCAATAACTTCCTCTGGTGCGTTGTCTAAATTTAGAATTCTTTTATCTATAAAAACAACATTTTGAATAAAAGGTAATTTAAATTTTAATCCTGCTTCCGTGATAATTTTTTTTGGATTACCAAATTGCAAAACAATAGCTTGATTAGTTTCTTTAACTACAAAAGCCGCTTGAAACATAATCACTCCAACTAAAACAATTGCGGGTAATAAAAACTTAGGAAGTTTCATTAATTAGTGTTCCCTTTCTTTTTTAGCTCTGGTAAAGCTAAATACGGAACTACACCTTGCCCAGAATTTTTATCAATAATAACTTTTTCAATATCTGCTAAAACTTTTTCCATTGTTTCAAAGTACATACGTTCTTGTGTTACTTTTTTTGCATTTTTATACTCGTTGTAAATAGCTAAAAATCTACTCGCGTCACCTTCTGCAGCTGCGACGACTTGTTTTTTATAAGCATCAGCTTCTTGTAGAATTTTTTCAGCTTCACCCCTTGCTCTTGGGATAACATCGTTAGCATAAGCTTCGGCTTCATTTTTAGATCTTTCTCTGTCTGCTCTAGCGGCTTGTACATCTCTAAAAGAGTCAATTACTTGATTTGGTGGATCTGCTTTCTGAGTTTGTACTTGTGTAATTTGAATCCCTGAACCGTACTCATCTAAAATGCTTTGAGTAATTTCCTGCACATCAGTTTCAATTTGCAATCTTCCTTCAGTTAAAATTGATTGAATCTCACTTCTTGCAATAACTTCTCTCATTGCAGTTTCTGATGCAGCTTTAACAGTTTCTACTGGGCTTTGAATATTAAATAAAAATTTCTCCGCATCTTTAATCAACCAAAAAACTGAATAGTTAATATCTACAATATTTTCGTCTCCTGTTAACATTAAGCTTTCTTCGGGAACATTGCCTACACCGGACACTCTTCCGTTATCACTGGCTGGTCTGAACCCAATATCAATTCTGTTAACTTTTGTAACTTTAGGAGTTAGTGCTCTCTCAATTGGTAGTGGTAAATGGTAGTTCAAACCTGGTTGAGTAGTTTTTATAAATTTACCAAACCTTAAAACAACTCCTTGTTCATCAGGAAGAACTCTATAAAGACCGCTCGCTAACCAAAGCAAAACTAAAATAATTAAACCTAAAAAAATAGGTTTGCTTCCCCCAGATTTTCCGCCTGGGAAAAACTGATTAATTTTTTTTTGAATGTTAGCTATAATTTCATCAAGACTTGGTGGTTGGTTAGCATTTCCTGATCCATTTCCTGAAGGACTAGATCCCCATGGTGATTGATTACTAAAAATTTTATCTTTGAAACTCATGACACTTTATATAGTTACTTTCATTGGAAAAACAAGTTAACTTAATGTCTTATTATGACAGATAAAGACGAAAAAATGAGTAGTGCGACAAAACAAAAGGGAGAGCCAAAGAAATTTATAAGAACTCCTATTAAAGGTACGAAGTATACGATTATGGTTTCAAGCGCTAAGGGAGGCGTTGGAAAATCTACCTTCGCAGTAAACTTAGCTTTTGCTCTTAAAAATTTAGGAAAAAAAGTTGGAATACTCGATGCTGATATTTTTGGTCCATCTTTACCGAAGTTGATTGGTAAAAATATAAAACCTGAAACAGAGAATGGTAAAGCTATAGTTCCTGTCGATGGTTACGGCATTCAGTGTATGTCGATGGGATTTTTAGTAGGGGAAACAACACCTATGATTTGGAGAGGACCTATGGTCATAAGTGCAATTAAAACTTTAACAGAAAAAGTATTGTGGAAAAGTCTTGATTATATAATTGTTGATATGCCTCCAGGCACTGGAGACACACAACTCACATTTGCTCAAGATATAATGGTAGATGGTGCGATCATTATTTCAACTCCTCAGGATATAGCATTATTAGATGTTAGAAGGGGTATTCAAATGTTTGAGAAAACAAAAATTAATATAATTGGATTAGTAGAAAATATGAGCTTTTTTAAAAGTGATGATGGTAAAGAATATAATATTTTTGGTGAAGGTGGGGTTGAAAAAACAGCTAAAGAATTTAACAAAGAGTTCTTGGGAAAAATACCTCTACATCAAGATTTAAGAATATCTTCCGATTTAGGTAAGCCTTTAACATTTGCCAAACCTGAACATGAAATATCTTTAATATTTTTAGATATAGCTAAAAAATTAATTCAGACTTAGAAAACTAATTATTATAACAATTTAATAGAGCAAAAATTAATTTTTCGACCTAACGTTTAAAAATAATTCTGCAAACAGAAGGCTTATCACTTTTAAGTTTTGCGAAATTAACACTTTCTTTTATGTATAATATTTTATAACCCATCGAATCTAACTTACTTCTAAAATCATTTACATTTATAAACCTTCTATAGTGGCCATAAAATCTTTCATACTTACTGATAATTTTGCCTTTCTTCATTAATTTATCTTTGGTTGTTCTGAATTCAAAAAAAAATAGAGAATTTTTCTTCGAAATTTTTTTTATATTTTTTAAAAATCTATCTTCATTTTTGTAATTTATTGCATGTAAAAAAAATCTTGCATAAATATAATTAAATTTTTTATTTAAAATTTTTAGATGGTCGTCACAAATATTGGTAAATATAAAGTTTTTTTTAATTAAATTGTTTTTTTTTATTGTGGTTTTGGAAAAGTCTATTCCCGTAGCATGTATCCCTTTGTTTAAAAAAAAAAAGGTGTCTCTGCCATTCCCACACCCTATATCTATTAAATTATTTTTTTTTATCTTTTTAAAAACAAATCTTGCGAATTTAGATTCTGAAAAATGAAAATTTTTTTTGTAAAATTTTTCCCAATGATTCTTAGTGTTTATTATTTTCACTTTTTAATTCTGTCCATTAATTCCATAATTTCCATTAACTCGTTCCATTCCCTTTTGCTGAGACCCGAATCTTCATACTTAATTTCTTTGCCGTTTAGCATTGATTTAATTATTTTTAATCCTTTTCCAGAAATGTGTGCCGCACCAACTCTGTAATCTAAAAAAGCAGAGTGTGTAATAGGTACCCATTTTTTTACTGTTTCTAACATAGCTTCAGCATAAACTCTAATTTCATACTGTGCATGGCTGTCTGCTCTTAAAAATAAAAAGTTTAATAAATTCAATAAATCAGTTTTCCAATACCATTGGGTGTAAGAATTTAAAGTTAAGTTCATTCTTGCAAGTTCTCTAGCTAGTCCAGATTTTTTTTCATCTATAATTGTTCCGTCAAATCTTTCGTTAAGCATTTTTTCATAATTACCGTAAGTTTGAGTCGCATCATCTTTTAAAATTTGAAGAACTTCATCTGCTTGATCCCCAGTAATTAGATCTCCTCTGCCTTGTCTGTTAATTGTAGATTGAGCTGATAGCTGTTCTTTTTTTGGAATATAAAATTCTTTATCTAAGATTGAATATCTTGCTGAATATTCATTAACATTCGCTGTTCGGTGTCTTATCCATTGTCTTGCGATAAAAATCGGAAGCTTAACGTGATATTTTATTTCACACATTTCAAAAGGAGTTGAATGCCAATGTCTCATTAAGTATTTAATTAAACCTTCGTCTGTTGAAACTTTTTTTGTTCCTTTTCCGTAAGATACTCTAGCTGATTGAACAATTGAGGTATCGTCTCCCATATAATCAACTACACGAATAAATCCGTGATCTAATACGGGAATAGCATCATAAAGAATTTTTTCTAATTCAGGAGAAGTTACTCTTTTAGTAGTGTTCTTTTGTGACTGTTGTTCAGCTATCTCTTGTTTTTGTTCTATTGTTAGTTTCATAATGAATTTATTTATTGAATCTCTCGCAACAAGTTTTATATTAATATTGTTGGTTTTCCAACTATGACGATAAACGAATTTCGTAATAACCATCACGG
>Ga0307986_10000774_pt1 | contig 23508 bp, 25 predicted proteins | sample EllFjometageno82_FD_203170 | JGI IMG/M metagenome (GOLD analysis project Ga0307986, IMG submission 203170) | Marine microbial communities from Ellis Fjord, Antarctic Ocean - #82 | ecosystem: Environmental > Aquatic > Marine > Unclassified | place: Southern Ocean | collected 2014-10-09
TAATCTGTTAAAATAAAGTTGTCCTCAGTTCCAAGCATATGATGAACTTTTGCTTTCTTATCATTAGTCCAAATTAAGATTTCCGGATCATCATACAGGAAGTCACAATCTTTACAGTAGTCAATTTTATCAAACTGTTTTTCATCGTGAGCTTTTCGTAATTCAGAAAAATTCTTTCCAAAATAAACTTCCTCAAAACTATCCTTGTCCAAGTGACCTAAAATACTTTTTTGCTCATTTGGAGGGCCAAGTGTTTGACAACAAGGAACAACAGCAGCAGTTCTTCCCTTATCTCCCCCAGCTCTCACGGTTAGTTCAGGCGCATTTGGTCTTCCACAACTTCTACGGTCAGTTTTTTTCCTAGGATTGGCATTGTCGTAATTTCCACTCCAGTTGTGCATCTTCCAAACATAGGCTAGAGACTCTGTTTTTGTTACAACATTTTTTTTATATTGTTCAATCTCAAACTTAAGATTATCGTTATCCGTTATCAAATGATAGGTACTCAGTTCACATGTACTATTAGTTTCTTTGATATATTTATTAGCCTCAGCAATATTATTTATAATTAAGTCAAAGTTATCAATATTCATCCATTTTTTGTATAAATCTTTATTGTAACCAATCACACTAAATCTTATAAAATCTATTCCAGCGTCTATTACCCTTTTCATAAAACCACCTTTTAATCTTGCTCCATTACAATACATGTAACATTTTAATCCACGAGCTTTAACGGCTTTTACATAAAGGTCTAAGTCTTTTGCCATGGTAGGTTCTCCACTACCTTCCAAATTTATTATAGGTTTTCCATATTTGGGAACGATCATATCTAATATTCTCTCAAAATCTTTAAGAGGCATTTTCCTAGTAAAATCTACACCTCTTCCGGGGTTAGACTGAGGGCACATCTGGCATGTATAATTACATCCACCAAAAACTTCCATTACAATTCTTTGCAGAGTTAAGTTTTTATTGATCATTTTTCTTTTTATTCTTTTTTTGTTTATTTTTTACTATTCTGATCTCATCATTTAACTCGTCATATTCTTTCATTTTTATTTTCATAAAACGTAAAGTTATTTTAGTTTTTTCCACTATTCCTTTTGGTGTTAATAAATATAAATATTTAAATTTTTCTCTATTATTTTTAAAGTTTTGAACTTTTATTAGACCCTTTTTTTGCAATTCTCTCAAGCAATAATTAATTTTTCCAAGACTTACACCTAATTCACTCGATAAATCTCTCTGAGAAATTTTTGGATCATTATCTATTTTTCTGAGTAATTTGAGATATTCCTCATTATCACTAATCATATAAGTTTATATAACGTTCAAATTTTGAACTGTCAAAGCTAAATTGATGAAATATTGAAGAAGTATTACAAAAGTTTGAAATATATGTTATTGTTTAAACCTTAAAAGCTATATATTAAATTTATTAAACAAAACAATTAATGAAAAAAAAACCAAATTTAAAAAGAGTTTTAATGGAAGTTTTTGGTGGATGTAATTATACATGCCAGATGTGCCCACAATCTACTGGCAGAGGTAAAGACTTTACTAGAAAAATGCCTTTAAGATTGTTTCAAGACGTCCTCGACAAGTTAGTTCCAAAATATGGCAAGCCTGTAATTGGATTGTCAGGAAGCGGTGAAGCAACAATGGCCAAAGATCTACCAGAGTATATTAAAATAGTAAAAGCCAAAGGATGCAAAGCATATATAAACACCAACGGGGCAAGACTAACCGGTGAATTTATGAAAAGTGTAATTGACGCGGGTATTGATCTAGTTAGATTTAGTATCATTGGTTATAATAAAGATTTGTACAAAAAATGGATGGATGCAGATAATTTTGATTTAGTGAGAAAGAATTTAACCGAAACTTTAAAATATGTAAAATCTTCTGGCAGTAAATGTAATGTTAGTAGTTACCATTTAATTCTAGATAATAACAACATTGATCATGAAGTTAGTGAGTATAAAAAAGTTATATCAGAGTTAGATTGCACAGCGTATGTTTGGAAAATGCATAACTTTAGTGGAAATTATCAGAATGAAAAAAATCCTAGAAAAAAGACAGAAAAAAAAACATGCGGTAGACCATTTGCAGACGAACTAACAGTGCGTGCAGGTGGATATCCGAACAGATTAGCAGCAGTAACGGCGTGCTGTCAAACACTTGGACCTCCAAACGAGGTAAAAAGTGTAATGGGGCATCTCGACACAGAAAGTTTTGAAGAAATTTATTTTGGCAAAAATTACCGAGAGCTAAGAGATGCCCACGAAAAAAAAGAATTTGATAAAATAGACTACTGCAAAGATTGTGACTATCTATATGAAGAACCTGAAAGTTTAATATGGACAAATGATAAATCTTACTCCGCAGGGCAGATGCTAGAAGTTGGAACCGACTTTAACTTATTCAACTATGAAAGTGCTAAGAACTTAACCTAATTACAAAATTGGTTGCAGTCATATCTAGGAATTTGATATGGATTTAATATAAAGTCTTTTTTACTACAATCACGATCTTCTACACAAAAACTATTTTTATAATTTAGTTTTTTAAGAATTGTAATAGTTTCTTTGTTATAAGAATTTTTCCAACCGTAAGGATAACAAAAATAATCACATTTCTTCCCTAAAACATCTTCTAAACATTCTTTTGAATTTTTTAATTCTTTGTATTGTTCAGAATAACTTAGTCTAGATAAAACATTGTGATTAACTGCATGTGAGCCAATAATCATACCAAGATTTGATAGATATTTTATTTCATCTTTATTCATATAAAAATCTTGAAGCGAAACTTTTACTTTAAAATCAATTATGAGTGTGTCAAGTAATTTTGATTTCTTGCTTATGTCAGAATAGTAATTGATAATTTTTTTAAATATTACTTTATCGCTTTCATCATTTTGGTGAGAGTATTGTTTTGAAAACTTTCTTTTCTCTTTTTCATTAAAAAAATTATTTATTGATTTTTTTTTGAGATAAAACTGTAATCTTTCTAAAGAAATTTTCCCACCCATTTTTCCTAAAATTAAATGTGATTTATGTACATCAAGAAATTTTCCCTTCTTTAGGGGAAGAGTTGGAATGAAAAAAATCCCTAAACTATTTTTTTTCTTTAAAGCTTCTGCTGCATATAAATGATCTTTTAATCCGTCATCAAAAGTTAAAATGAATTTTTTTTTATTATTTTGTATTTCAACTTCATTCTCAGCTAAACCAATTTTTTTAAAGTAATTTATTTGTTTGTTGAAAGTTTTCTTTTCTAAGTAATTAAAATAAGGATACTGACTGTTATACTTTCTAATATAGTGATACATTATAAATTTCATAGAACTTTTAATACTTGATTTTTTTAACATAATCAATATTGTTCAATAATTGAACAATAAAAACAAAAAAGAACCTATTACGATTGCTCTTATTGCGGCCAGAATGAACTCTAAAGGAGTGAAGAATAAAAATTTATTAAAATTCAGAGGTGAGGAGATAACAAAAACAGCTGTCAATTTAGCCATGACAATAAAAAGAATAAATAGAATTGTGCTGAGCTCTGATAGCAACATTATATTAGAACTAATTAAAAAAAATAAAAAATTAATTAAGATAAAAAGAAAAAAAAAACTTGCTCAAGATCAAACACCGATGCTCCCCGTAATTAAAAATGCAATTAATTATCTCGAAAAAAAAATAAAAAAAGTTTTTGTTTCAAAAGTAGTTATTTTTGATCCCACAGCTCCTTTAAGAAACAAACAAGATATTGAAAATGCTTTAAATTTATTTGATAGAAAAAAACCAGACTTGCTAGTATCTGTTCATAAAGCTAACCATAATCCTTATTTTAGTATTTTAGAAAAAAATAAAAATAACTATCAACTATCAAAATTACCAAAAAAAAATCCTGGATCTCGACAAACCGTACCAGAAGTTTTTGAGATAAATACAATAGCTTGGATATATTCTAGAAAGGCAATTTTTGTAGAAAATAGAAGAATACCAAAAAAAACTCAAATATTTTTAACACCTAACGAGAGATCTATTGATATAGATAATAAAGATGATATTGAAAAAATAAAAAACTACATGAAAAAAAATGTCAATAAAAGATAATAAAAATATATTTTCTCTAAACAACAAAACAATAGTTATTTTTGGTGGCACAGGAAATATGGGATTAAATTTTTCAAGTATTTTAGCAAAATCTGGTGCAAAGGTTTATTTATTAGATTTAAAAAAAAAAAAAATAGATAATATTCAAATAACTTTTTACAAATGTGATGTTACAAAGATAAATAGTGTGAAGAGTGCTTTAAATAAAATTATAAAAAAAGAAAAAAATATTGATACCTTAATTTACAATGTTTACGCAAAACCTAAAGAATATTATGAAAAATTTCAATCTTACAAACTAAAGACTTGGGAAAAAGTTCTACAAGTAAATTTAACGGGAGCTTTTTTAGCGACACAGGAGATTATAAATCACTTTATTAAAAAAAAAATTAAAGGTAATATTATTCTAATCTCTTCTACTTATGGTATTGTTGGACCGGACCCAAGTATTTATCAAAATTTACAATCTGCAAAAAACATTTATGGGGGTAAATTTAGTCTAAACACACCAGCGGCTTATACCACAACAAAAAGTGCTTTAATTGGGCTGAGCAAGTATATTGCAACTAATTTTGGTGCCTATGGAATTAGAGCAAACACTTTAACGCCTGGTGGAGTTTTTGACGGGCAAGAAAAAAAATTCGTAGAGAGATATATTAAAAAAGTGCCACTAAAAAGAATGGCTAAATGGGAGGATTATGAAGGAGCAATATTATTTTTAGCAAGTGACGCATCATCGTACATGACAGGGTCAAATCTAGTCATCGACGGAGGATGGACTGCTTGGTAAAAAAAAATTTACTCATTAATAAAGTTGTTTTAATTACTGGTGCAAGCTCAGGACTTGGAAAAACATTTGCCAATTTTTTTTTGTCACAAAATGCTCAGGTAGTTGTATGTGCGAGAAGATTTAATCTTCTTAAAAAATTTTACAAAGGAAAAAAAAATGTTTATTTTAAAAAAGTTGACCTAACTAACCCTTTAGAAATTCGCCAGTTTATTAAAATAATTTATAAAAAATTTAAAAAGATTGATGTTTTAATAAATAACGCTGCTATAGCTGAAAAATTTAAAGTTGAAAAAACTGATTATAAAAAATTAAAAAAAGCATTTGAGGTTAATTTATTCGCACCTACGTTGTTAATTAAAGAGTGTTTAAAGACTATGAAAAAAAATAATTACGGGAGAATTATAAATGTTTCCTCAGGAGGTTCGGTAAATTGTGCTGAAAACTTTTTCTCTTATAGCGCCACAAAAGCAGCTGTAAATACATTGACTAGAACTTTGTCAAAAGAAGTAGGAAAATATAATATAAAAGTAAACACAATGAGTCCAGGGCCATGTAAAACTGAAATGTTTCCTGAGAATAAACTGTCAACAAAATTATCACTTCCAACAATAGAATATCTTGCTACATTGCCAAAGAGCGGCCCCACAGGTGAATTTTTTTGGTTCATGAAAAAAATAAATATATTCTCTAATTTAAATAATATTAATTGGGGTAAGCCCCCAACAAAAAAAGTATAATGATTTTTAAAATACTATTCATACCGAGACGTGAAACTACAAAAATTTTAAAATTGAAGCTGGATAATTTCTTTAAAGCCAAAATTTTAGCTGTTATTAATAGAATTAACACTTTAGCAATAATTAAAAGAGCTGGATCAGGGCACGTCGGAACTAGTTTTAGCGCCATGGATATTTTTACATGGGTAAAATATTTTAGTTTTGTGACGTTAAAAAAAGATCTAAAAAAAGAAGAAAGAAATATTTTTTTTTCATCTAAAGGCCATGATGTGCCAGCTCTATATTCAATACTTTATTCATTAAAAATCATCAGTCTAGATAAAATTTTAAAATTAAGAAGAATATCAGGATTAGATGGACATCCAGACATTTCTATATCTGGTATTGAGGCCAATACAGGCTCACTTGGAATGGGCATATCCAAAGCCAAAGGTATTGTTTGGTCTAAAAGATATTTAAAAAAAAAAGGACAAGTAATTGTTTTGATAGGAGACGGGGAATTTCAAGAGGGACAAATTTTTGAAGCTCTTCAAACTACAGCTCATCAGAAATTAAATGAGGTAATTGTGATTATGGATCATAATAAAATTCAAAGCAGTCAATATGTTAGCAAAATAATAAACTTAAGAGATATAGAGAAAAAAATTGCTAGTTTTGGGTGGCACGTAGAAAGATGCAATGGACACAGCTTTAAAGAAATAAATAAAGTATTTAAAAAATTTATTAAGATAAAAAATAAACCAAAATTTTTAATAGCAGACACGATCAAAGGAAAAGGAGTTTCTTTTATGGAACACCCTAAAGTTATGAAAAAATCTTCTTTGTACAATTGGCATGCTGGAGCCCCAGGAGATATAGATTTCGTTATTGCTCAAGAAGAACTTTTAAAAAAATTAAATGAACTGTTAACTCTTAAAAAATTAAAATCATTAAAAACTCTCGATATATACGAAAATAAAAAAATAAATTTTCAATCTTTAGAAATTCATTAAAATGCCTAAATCTAATATTATTTCCGTTACAAATTCCTTTACAGATTGTTTAATTGATTTAGCTAAAAAAAATAAAAAAATTATAGTACTGGATGCAGATTTATCAGATGATGTGAACTTAAATAAATTTAAAAAATACTATTCAAATAGATTCATTCAGAATGGGATAGCAGAACAAGATATGGTTTCAATGGCAGGAGGCATGGCGTTAACTGGTTTACTACCAGTCGTAAATTCTTTTGCATCCTTTTTAACTTCTCGGGCAAATGAGCAAATTTATAATAATGCTACTGAGAATACTAAAATAATTTATATATGTCTTTACGCCGGATCTATTCCCGCAGGAGCTGGAAAATCTCATCAAAGCCTAAGAGATATTTCGGTTCTATCTAGCATTCCAAATATGTCTATATTTCACCCGTACAATCATATGGAAACAAAACAAATACTGAAACATTGTTTAAGTAAAAATGTCAAAAATAATTGTGCAATCAGACTTTCAATAGGACCAGTTCCACAAGAAGCTCCATTGATAGATAAAAAATATAAATTTTTAGATGGACAAGGTTTTTCCGTGGCAGAAGGTGATGATGCTATTCTATTTACTTATGGTCAAACAATGTTAACCGAAGCTTATAAAGCGAGTCTTTTTTTAAAAAAAAATAAAATAAAAATTGAAGTTGTTAACACTCCTTGTATTAATAATTTTAATAAAAATTGGTTAAAAAAAAAAATAACAAATAAGAATAGTATTTTTTTTTTAGATGATCACAATATAAACGGTGGCTTGGGTGATCTAATGATAGGTTTCTTAGCTGAAAATAATTTATTAAAAGATAAAAAAATAACTAAATTTGGATTTAGAGACTTTCCTGCGTGCGGCACAACAGCAGAAGTGTTAAGTTTTCACAAACTAGACTATAAAAATATATCAAATCAAATAATTTCAAAAATTAAAAATGATTAAAATTAAAATTGGTAAAAGAATTATTTCAGAAAAAAATGAGCCTTTGATAGTAGCTGAAATAGGAATTAATCATTTTGGATCTCTTGCTTTAGCTAAGAAAATTGTAAATGCTGCAAAAAAATCTGGCGTCGAGGCAATAAAAGTTCAAATTCACATACCAGAAGAAGAAATGAGTGAAGAGGCAAAAAAAATAAAACCTGGTAATTCAAATAAAAGTATTTTTAAAGTAATTAAAGAAAATTGTCTTTCACTCAATGACGAAAGTAAATTAAAAAAATACATAGAAAATAAAAAATTAATTTATATTGCAACTCCATTCTCCTACAAAGCTGCAAAATGGCTGAACGAACAAAAAGTTAAGATTTTTAAGATCGGCTCTGGTGAGTGTAACAACATTCCATTTGTTGAATATGTTTCTAAATTTAAAAAACCTATGATTGTAAGTACAGGTATGAATTCTATAAAATCTGTATCGAAAACTGTAAATATATTAAAAAAAAGAAAAATTCCTCATGCATTGTTACATTGTGTAAACCTGTATCCAACTGAGTACAAACATATCAGGCTTAAAAGATTTAAAATATTAAAAAGAAAGTTTAAATATTCAATTATAGGATACTCCGATCATTCAATTGGAAATGATATTCCTGTAGCTGCTTTGGGGCTAGGTGCTAAAATTGTTGAAAAGCACTTTGTCATCTCAAAAAAGAAAGAAGGGCCAGATGTTATCTGTTCTATGGATCAAACAGAGTTAAAAAATTTAATAATTAGTTCCAAGAGAATTCATGCTTCATTTGGATCTACAGTTGACATTCTTAAAGAAGAAAATGTTACAAGAAGATTTGCTTTTCATTCGGTTGTTTCAAAAAAAGAAATTCAAAAAAATGAAAAATTATCCAAACATAATTTAACAACAAAAAGGCCCGGTTTTGGAGATTATCCAGCATATCGAATAAAAAATTTATTCGGAAAAAAAGCGAAAAATTTAATTGTAAATAATACGTTAATTAAAAAAAAAGATATTATATGAAAAAAAAAATTTTATTTGTATCCTCAACTAGAGCTGACTATGGAAAGTTAAAATCTTTAATTATCAATATTCAAAATAATAAGAAATTCTCTACTGATGTATTTGTTTCTGGAATGCACAACCTAAAACTTTATGGCTCTACAGTTGGTGAACTTAAAATAGATAAAATTAAAAAAATTTATTTACATAAAAATCAAACGAAATTCTCTAAAATGGACGACATACTTATAAATACTATTAGAGGATTTTCTCCTTATTTAAAAAAGATAAAACCAGATCTCGTTGTTATACATGGAGATAGGACAGAGCCCTTGGCATGCGCTTTATCTGCTCTACTAAATAATTTTTTAGTAGCTCATATTGAAGGAGGCGAGGTTAGTGGTACTGTCGATGAAATGATAAGACATGCAATTTCGAAAATTTCTCATATTCATTTAGTTTCCAATCTAACAGCCAAAAAAAGACTCATACAAATGGGCGAAAATAAAAAAAATATTTTTGTTGTTGGTTCTCCTGATGTAGACGTAATATTAAGTAAAAATCTTCCTACACTAGCAAAAGTAAAAGAAAGATACGATATCAATTTTGAAAACTTTAATATTGGAATTTTACATCCCGTAACAACAAATTTAAAAAATCTACAGAAAGAGGCAAATATTTTTTTTTCAAGTTTAGTAGAATCAAAATTAAATTACATTCTAATTTATCCTAATAATGACCTTGGTTCACAAATTATACTAAGTGAGTTATTAAAATTTAAAAAATATAAGAATTTAAAAATTTTTCCATCAATTAGATTTGAATACTATTTATCTCTATTAAAAAATTCTAGTTTTATCATTGGTAATTCAAGCTCTGGAATTATGGAAGCACCCTATTATGGAGTTTCTACAATTAATTTAGGGAATAGACAAAAAAATCGACTACGATCTAAACTGATTAGAAACATTGGGTTTAACAAGAAAACAATTTTAAAAACAATTAATTTTGTTAAAAATAGAAAAATTTCAAAAAGAAAATTCTTTGGTAATGGAAAATCTGCTCAAAAAATTGAAAAACTTTTATCAACAGATAAAATTTGGAGAGTGAAAAACCAAAAAACTTTTATTGACATAATATAATAGAATAAACTTATTTTTTATATGAAAAATTTCAAAAACTTTTTTAAAAATAAAACAGTAATTGTTACTGGCCACACAGGTTTCAAAGGTTCTTGGCTAACATTATGGATGGTAAATTTAGGCGCTAAAGTAGTAGGAATATCTGACAAAGAGATATCGAAACCTTCTCACTTTGATATCTTGAAATTAAAAAAAAAAATTATTCACAAAAAAGTTGACGTCAGAGATCTAAGAAGTTTAAAAAAAATATTTGTTAATTATAAGCCAGATTATGTTTTTCATTTAGCAGCTCAAGCACTAGTTAAAAAATCTTTTATGCAGCCAAATTTTACATGGGAAACTAATACAATAGGAACGTTGAATGTTCTTGAATCCTTAAGACATATTAAAAAAAAATGTATTACAATAATGGTTACTAGCGATAAAGTTTATAAAAACACAGAAACAAACAAAGGTTATAAAGAAGACGATATAATTGGGGGAAAGGATCCTTACAGTGCATCAAAAAGTTCTGCAGAATTAGTAATTAAATCTTACATAGATTCATTTTTTTCATCGAAAAACAATAAAGTATTAATAGCAATCGCAAGAGCCGGTAACGTTATTGGAGGAGGCGACTGGTCAGCCGACAGAGTTATACCAGACTGTATTAAGTCATGGTCAAAAAATAAAAGAGCTGTTATACGAAATCCAAAATCTACTAGACCATGGCAACACGTTTTAGAAGCAATCTGGGGTTATATTTTTTTAGCTATAAACTTGAATTTAAAAAAAAATTTACATGGAGAAGCTTTCAATTTTGGACCTAAAAAAGAAAATAATTTTAAGGTTATAGAATTAATTAAGTTAATGGAGATAAGCTGGCCAGGCATACGTTGGCAAACCACAAGAAAAAAGAAATTTTTTTTTGAAGCAAACTTATTAAGACTTAACATACGTAAAGCCGAGTCAATACTTAAATGGAGGCCTATTTTAGATTTTACTGAAACTATTAAAATGACAACTATTTGGTATAAACTTTTTTACTCTAAGAAAATAAAAAAAATAATATCTATTGATCAAATTAATTTTTACAGAAAGCTATTACAAAAAAAAATGAAAGTAATTATATGAAGGTGGTAATTTTAGCAGGAGGCTTTGGAACAAGACTTCAAGAGCTCACACAAGTTATACCTAAACCTATGGTAGAAGTAGCAGGAAAGCCAATCTTGTGGCATATAATGAAGCATTACTCTAAATATGGATTTAATGATTTTTATATTGCGCTTGGTTACAAGAGTGAGGTTATTAAAAAATATTTCAAAAAAAAATTATTTAATTGGAATGTAAATTTGATAGAAACCGGTTTGAAAACCATGACGGGTGGTAGGCTTAAAAGATTAAAAAAATATATTGGAAATGAGAGTTTTCTAATGACATATGGCGATGGTATTTCGAATATCGATATTAAAAAATTAGTAAAGTTCCATAAACTGCATAAAAAAATAGCAACCTTAACTGCTGTAAGGCCACCAGCAAGATTTGGGGCGTTAAGAATAAAGAAAAATACCGTAACTTATTTTAAAGAAAAATCTAAATTAGATGAAGGATGGATAAACGGAGGTTTTTTTGTTTTTGAACCTGAAATTTTTAAATTTATTAAAGACGACAAAACCTACCTTGAAAGACACCCGTTAAATTTTTTGAGTAAAAAGAAACAATTATTAGCTTTTAAGCACAAAGGATTTTGGCAGTGTATGGATACAAAAAGAGACAGAGATAATTTAAACGAGATATTGAAAAAAAGAAAATCATGACGAACAACTTAGTAGATGAAATTAAAGAAAAAGGAATTGTAAAAATAGAACATTTTTTAGAAAAAGAAGAAATCGAAAATATTACTAAAATTATAAGATATTATTCAGCACCTAAAGGTCATGTGAATAGTCAGTTTGCGATCGGTGCAAAATCTTTATTAGCGAATTTACTTAAATTTAAATTTTTAAAAATTAAACAAAGCTATAATTTAATTTCCTTCCAAAAAAAAAAAGGTTTAAAGAAAATAGCTGAAGATTATTTTGATAAGGAAACTCAGTTATATACAATTGATGGTTATTATAGCAAAAAAGATAAAAAAGATATTTTGCCTTGGCACACAGATCAAGCTTATAGCGGTGAACGAAATATTGTAAATTTTGTCAACCCAAATAATTTTTTTCTTAAATTTTTTATCTTTCTTACTGATGTTGCACCTGGAAACGGGTGTGTAAGCTATATAAGTAGATCACATAAAATAGCATACGCTATTAGGGATGCAATTTATAAAAAAAAAATTCAATACCAACCTTATTGGAATTTGATAGATTTTAGAAAAATAATTTTTGACAATAAAGAATATTTTTTTTCTACTTTGAATAAAAATAAATTATTAGATGAATTTTTAGATCAGACTCAATATATAGAAAATAACGTAGATACAGATAAATATGATTATAGTGCTAAAGCAGGTACAATTGTAATTTTTGACGAAGGCGGAGTACACAGAGGCACAAAAGCAACTATAAGTGACAGAATGGTTTTAAGATATTTTTATAGTTTAAAAAAAAAATAAACTTCTAAAGTTTTAAAAATAAAATTCTTCATATATGAAAAAAAATAAAAAAAAAACTCCACTAGTTAGTATAATAATGAACTGTCATAACGGTGCAAAATATTTAAACGAAAGTATAAATAGTATTTTAAATCAAAATTATAGTAATTGGGAATTAATATTTTGGGACAATAAATCTGACGATCTGAGCAAGAAAATATTATTTTCCTTTAAAGATAAAAGAATAAAGTATTACAAAAGTATTTTTTTTTTACCCTTATATGCAGCTAGAAACCAAGCTTTAAAAAAAGCCAAAGGAGACTATATCACTTTTTTAGATGCTGATGATATCTGGAAAAAAAATAAACTAAACAAACAAACACAAGTTATGATCAAAAAAAATTTAAAATTTACTTTTTCTAATTATTATATTGTAAAAAACAAAAAAAAAAAATTATTTACAAATCGTCAACTTTTAGATGGACATATAACGCAAGAATTATTAAATTCCTATTACATTGCCATTCTAACCGTAATGTTTAATAAAAATTTATTAAATAAATTTAATCTTAAATTTGATGAAAAATTAAATATCATAGGAGATTTTGATCTATTTATTAAATTAAGTCAAAATATTAGATTTGGGTATATCCATGAACCGTTGGCCTTTTACAGGTTACATGAGAACAATTATTCAAAAAAAAATAGTCTGCTCTATGCTAATGAAATGCAATATTGGTATAAAAAAAATTTAAAGATTTTAAAAAATTATAGTTTAAATAAATTTATACTCCAAAAAGAATATATAAAAATAAAATCCTATATATATGAAAAAAAATATAAAAACGCTTCTCAACTATTCTTAAAATATCCTATTTCCCTAAAAAAAATAAAGTTATTTATTTTATTCTTTATACCAAAAAAATACTTTTTTTTTTGATAGTGGGTTTATAAATCACATATTGATTAAAGATAACTCAAGAGCTAAAAGTATATTAAAAATAAGAAAAAGGACCTTTAGCTCAATAGTAGAGTGCTCGCTTGACATGCGAGAGGTAGTAGGAGCGTAACCTACAAGGTCCACCATCTATTATTAGTTCAACATTCAGAAAAAACTATTAAGTAATATCAGCATATAAAATTGTTTACTTGTTGATAGAAAAATCATATAAGACGTTGCCTGGTAATTATTGCGAAGGGGCCACACCCGATCCCATACCGAACTCGGAAGTAAAGTCCTTCAGCGCCGATGGTACTTTGTCTTAAGACATGGAAGAGTAGGACATTGCCAGGCTAGTATTTAAAATTATGAAAATAGCTAGTTCATTAAAATCATTAAGAAAAAGAGACCTTAACTCTAAAATTGTTAAGCGTAGAGGAAAAATTTACGTAATAAATAAAAAAAATCCCCGATACAAAGCTCGTCAAGGTTAACAAGATGAGTCATGAAGAACACAAAAATACTTGGAATGGCTTTACTAAACTTGTTTTATTCGGAACAATAGCAGTACTTTCACTTTTAGTAATCTTAGCAATAACACTACTTTAGAATTATAATCTTAAAAATGATAGTTGGATCTATAAAAGAGGATATTACTTTAGAAAAGAGGGTTTCAATAACTCCTGAAACTGCAAAAAATATTATAGCCCTAGGTCTAAATGTTAATTTAGAAAAAAATTATGCTATTCACTTAGGAATCGAAGACAAACAATACGAAGACAATGGTGTAAAAATTTATAGTAACTCAAAAGAAGTAGTCAATAATTCTAATTTAATATTAAAAGTTGATTGCCCAACTGATGAAGAAATTAAAATTCTAAAAGAAAAAACTATTCTTGTTGGAATTTTCAACCCATCAAAAAATCAAAATAGACTAAAAGAATTATTAAAAAAAAATATTAATGTTTTTTCGCTTGAACTTTTACCACGTATCTCAAGAGCTCAGTCAATGGATGTTCTTTCGTCACAATCTAATTTAGCTGGTTATAGGGCTGTTATAGAATCTATTTATGAGTTCGAAAAAGCTGTACCTATGATGATGACAGCTGCAGGAACTGTTCCTGCAGCAAAAGTATTAGTTATCGGAGCTGGTGTTGCCGGGCTTCAAGCTATCGCTACAGCTAAAAGACTTGGAGCTGTAGTTTCAGCAACAGATGTTAGGACTGCCTCAAAAGAGCAGGTAGAGAGTTTAGGAGGAAAATTTTTGATGGTTGAACAAGAGGAAAACTTAGAAACTGAAGGTGGTTATGCCAAAGAAGCTAGTGAAGAATTTAGGAAAAAACAAGCTGATTTGTTAAAAGAGGCAATGATTAAAAATGATATAGTAATTTGTACAGCTCTAATACCAGGTAGGCCTGCACCAAGAATTTTAAACGAAGAACTTGTAAAGTTAATGAGACCTGGTTCAATTGTATATGATTTAGCAGCTGAACAAGGTGGAAATTCAGCTTATTCGGAAATTGATAAAATTAATATCGTTAATGGAATAAAAATTATTGGCATTAAAAACTTAATGAACAAATTACCATCAACAGCCTCAAGTTTATATGCAAAAAATTTGTTTAGTTTTCTAAGAAATCTTTATAGTAATGAAAAAAAGGAATTTAATATTAATATAGAAGATGAAATTATTTCTAAAACACTAATCAAGTAATAAATTATGGAAATTGATCCCTTTATATTCAGACTTAGTATTTTTATCCTTTCAATATTTATAGGGTATTTTGTTGTTTGGAGTGTTACACCATCTCTTCATACTCCTTTAATGTCTGTAACTAATGCAATTTCTTCAGTAATAATAGTTGGTGCTATCATTGCATCTTTCAGCTCTTTAGATGGAAGTAATATATCTTTCTCAAACATATTAGGATTTGTTGCAGTTACTCTAGCTGCTATTAATATTTTTGGTGGTTTTTTAGTTACTCAAAGAATGTTGCAAATGTATAAAAAAAAAGAAAAAAAGAAAAATAAATAATGTCAGCTAATTTATCATCAGTGCTATTTTTAACAACCGGAATACTATTTATTCTAGCATTGAGAGGATTGTCGTCACCTAAAACTTCAAGAATGGGAAATTTTTTTGGCATAACAGGTATGATACTTGCAATAATAGTTTCTATTTTATCCGTAGACATTTTTTTTAGTAATTTAATATACTTTATAATTGCTCTATCTATTGGTGGAATTGTAGGTAGCATTATAGCATTCAAAATACCAATGACGGCTATGCCTCAACTAGTTGCTGGTTTTCATAGTTTAGTAGGACTTGCAGCTGTACTAGTTGCTATTTCCGCTTACTACAGCCCAGATTCTTTTGGACTTGGTACTTTTCAAGATATTAAAACAGCAAGTATTATTGAAATGGGGCTAGGAGTTTCAATTGGAGCAATAACTTTTACAGGCTCAATCATTGCTTTTATGAAGCTCCAAGGATTAATGTCTGGTTCACCAATTACTTTTCCTGGACAACATTATTTAAACGCTTTGTTAGGAATTTTAATAATATCACTGATAGGCTACTTAATTGTAAATCAATCTACACAAATTTTCTGGATGTTAATTGTAGTTTCATTGCTTATTGGATTTTTGATAATAATCCCAATTGGTGGCGCAGATATGCCAGTAGTAATATCAATGCTTAATTCTTACTCAGGATGGGCTGCTGCAGGGATCGGATTCACATTAGAAAATACTGCATTAATAATTACCGGTGCATTAGTAGGATCCTCTGGTGCAATTCTTTCTTATATAATGTGTAAAGGCATGAATAGGTCTTTCCTAAACGTTATTCTTGGTGGATTTGGTACAGACAGTACATCTAGCAATAAAAAAGAAAAAACAGAACAAAAACCAGTTAAAAGTGGTAACGCTGAAGACGCGGCCTTTTTAATGAAAAATGCTTCTTCTGTAATAATTGTTCCTGGATATGGAATGGCTGTAGCACAGGCACAACACGCACTTAGAGAAATGGTAGATAGATTAAAAAAAAATGACGTTAAAGTTAGTTACGCTATTCATCCTGTTGCAGGAAGAATGCCAGGTCATATGAATGTTTTACTAGCAGAAGCTAACGTCCCTTATGATGAGGTTTTTGAACTTGATGATATCAATAATAATTTTGCTAATACTGATGTAGCTTATGTGATTGGTGCAAATGATGTTACCAACCCAGTTGCAAAAACAGACCCTAAAAGCCCAATCTTTGGTATGCCTGTACTAGATGTTGAAAAATGTAAATCCGTTTTATTTGTAAAAAGAAGTATGTCCCCAGGCTATGCAGGAGTTGATAATGAGCTTTTTTACAGAGATAATACTTTAATGTTGTTTGCTGATGCAAAAAAAATGACAGAAGATATAGTCAAACACTTAGATTAATGAAAACAAAAATATTTTGTGACAGCGCCGATTATAAAATAATAAAATTTTTCAATAATAAATCAATTGTCGATGGTTTTACAACTAACCCAAGCTTAATGAGAATATCGGGAGCTAAAAATTATAAAAACTATTCTTTTAAAATACTAAAAATATGCAAAAAAAAACCAATATCATTTGAGGTATTTGCTGACAGCCAGGAAGAGATGCTTAAACAAGCTTATAAAATTAACACTTGGGGTAAAAATGTTTATGTAAAAATACCAGTTGTAAACTCAAAAGGGCAGTTTATGGGGCCAGTTATAAAAGAACTAAGTTTAAAAGGAATCAAATTAAACATTACCGCAATTTATTCTTTTGAGCAGGTAAAAAAAGTATTTAAATGTTTAGACAAAAAAACAAATTCAATTATATCTATTTTTGCAGGCAGGATGGCTGACAAGGGTAAAGACCCTTTACCTACATTTAAGAAAAGTATTGCGTTAGTAAAAAAAAATAAAAATATAGAAATTCTTTGGGCTAGCACTAGAGAGCCATATAATTTTACTCAAGCGAAACAATTGAATTGCAATATAATTACAATGCCGCCAAAAGTAATTAATCAAATTAGTACTTTTGGAAAAAGCACAAAAGCTATGACTTTGGAAACTGTAAAAGGATTCTTAGAAGATAGTAGAAAATCTAAATTTAAAATTTAAGAAGCTTTCGCTTTTCTTTTTCTATCGTGAGGATTCAACATAGATTTTCTTAATCTAAGTGATTTAGGAGTTATCTCCAAGGCTTCATCTGTATTTAACATACTTAGCTGTTCAGCGATTGACATTTTTCTTACGGGGGTTAACACAACATTCTCATCAGTTCCTTGAGTTCTCATGTTTGTTAACTGTTTTCCTTTCATGACATTTATTTCTAAATCACCACTTTTAGATGCGAGCCCTACAATCATTCCCTCATAAACAGGATCGTTGTGGGTAACAAACATTTCTCCTCTTGCTTGTAAATTAAATATTGCAAAGGCAACAGCTTTCCCAGATGCCATTGAAATTAAAGCACCATTTCTTCTGCCCTCAAGGTCACCTGTATATTTTCCAAAAGAATGAAATATTCTATTTATTACTCCATTACCTTTTGTTAGCGTTAAGAATCTGCTCGTGTAACCCATTAATCCTCTTGTTGGTGCGTGAAAAATTAAACGTTTTTTTGCTTTTCCTGTATCCTTAAGGTCAATTAATTGACCTTTTCTTCTATTCATTGAGTCTATAACTTTAGAGGAATATTCTTCATCTAAATCCATTGTAATCTCTTCTATCGGTTCAAGTTTTTTTCCAGAGTCATCTTTTTGAAATAATACTTTGGGAGGGCTTACGGTCATCTCAAACCCTTCTCTTCTCATTTGAGTCAGTAAAATTTCTAGCATTAGCTCTCCTCTGCCACTAATAACAAAAGCATCTCTATTTTCGTTTTCTCCAAATGTAATACCCACATTATTTTGTGCTTCCGACATCAAACGTTCTCTTATTTGTGTGCTGGTTAATTTTTTCCCCTCAGTTCCTGCTAAAGGAGAGCTGTTTACCGTAACAGTAATTGACATTGTTGGAGGATCGATTGGAGTGGCACTAATTGGTTCATTTACTTCTAGATCACAAATAGTATCAGCAACATTAGCATTCTCTAGTCCCGCAATAATAACAATATCTCCAGCTTCACCAACTTCAATTGGAACTCTTTTTGTTCCCTCGTATCTAAAAATTTTTGTCAGTCTTCCTTCGTCAACTTTTTTACCCTCAAGATTTATAGCTTTAATCTGTTGATTTGCCTTCGCTGTACCTTGAGAAATTTTTCCAACTAAGCTTCTTCCTAAAAAACTATCGGCATACAAAAGGGTCGAAAGCATAGCAAAAGGTTTTTCTTTGTCTAATTTTGCTGGTCTTACATGCTCCAGAACTAAATCTAGAATTGGATGGAGATTTTCTCTTGGGCCATCCACCTCTTTGCTTGCCCATCCAGATCTTCCACTTGCATAAAGAACTGGGAAGTCTAGCTGTTCTTCATTAGCATCTAGGCTTACAAATAAGTCAAAAGTTTCATCTAAAACTTCGGTTGCTCTTTGATCGGCTTTATCTAATTTATTTATTATTACAATTGGTTTAAGCCCTTGTTTTAAAGCTTTTGACAAAACAAACTTTGTTTGTGGCATTACTCCCTCCGCTGAGTCTATAAGCAGTAAAGCTCCATCAGCCATATTTAAAACTCTTTCTACTTCTGCCGCAAAGTCTCTGTGGCCAGGCGTGTCTATAATATTAATTCTAGAATCTTTCCAATCAATAGAAGCAGGTTTTGCTAAAATTGTTATTCCTCTCTCTTTTTCAAGCTCACCAGAGTCCATTACTCTTTCTTCTACAACCTCATTTTCTCTAAACGAGCCACTTTGTTTCATTAAATTATCAATCATAGTAGTTTTACCGTGGTCAACGTGAGCAATAATTGTGATGTTTCTAATATCTTTTGTCATTTTTTTTCTTTATATTTACAGTTAACTAAAAACTTTGGTTGCGAGGGTAAGATTTGAACCTACGACCTTCAGTTTCTGAGCCTGACGTATGTACTTTTCTGCTTAAAATCATGGGCTTTAATAACATACAACTCGCTAAAAGCTAGCAAAAATTTTAACTTTTCAGATTTCTTTCGGCAGGATATCGGCATAGACTATACAAAATAAAAACGGCTAAATTATCGTCAGGAGATATATTGTGATCATGATCGCTCAGATTAATGATGAATTTTTTAGAACACTGGAAAGATTTCCAGGACCAAAAGTGTTTAAATTTTTATTTTACTAGATAACTAATAAATTTGTCTAAACCTTGATCTAAATTAATAAACTTTTTTTTATTTAATTTTTTTTTTAACAACTGATTATTAGAATATATTGTGTTTTGGTCTCCTTTAGTACCCTCAATAGTTGAAAACTTAGTTTTTTTTATTTTGTGTGTAATTAGTTTTATCAATTCTTTAACGCTTGTTGGAATACCAGATCCAATATTAATATTTTGATTTAAGTTTTTTTTTAACAATGATGCCTTGAACCAAGCATCAACAACATCATCTATAAAAATAAAATCCCTGACTCTATTTAAGCTTCCTTTTATAATTATTTTTTTATTTTTAAGTGCTTGTGCCAAATAAATACTAACCATTCCTTGTTTTAAATTATTCATATTTTGACCTGGTCCATATACATTGAAAAATCTCATTCCAATAAATGGGAGTTTTTTACAGAATATTTTTAAGTATTTTTCTGAAGTAAGTTTACCTAAGCCATAGCAAGATAGAGGTTGGCAAATATCGTGTTCACTAGCTTTTTTTTTTAATAGATTACCGTAAACAGACATAGAACTCGCGTATAAAAACAATTTGACTTTTTTTTTAATTCCATACTCTATTAAATTTAGGGTACTAGAAGTATTTTTACTTAAATCATTTAGTGGATCTTCAAAACTTATTTGTCCTGAAGATTGTCCTGCTAAATGATGTATTTGGTAGCACTTCTCTGGTAATAAATTTATAACTTTTTTATTAGAAAGATCAGCTTTAATAAATTTTATTCCCTTGGGAATATTTTTAAGACTTCCTGTTGACATATCATCAACACCAAATATATTATAATTTTCTTTTTTAAATCTCTCCGCAACTTTTGAACCAATAAAACCTGCCACACCAGTTATTAAAATATTTTTTCTCATTAAGTTATAGTTAAACTAAATTCGAATTTATGACAATAATTTCCCTTTTATAAGCCCTGCGTTCGTCATGTGATCGTCAAACAAAGATTGGAAATTATAATGATGAACGATAATCGTTGGTATGATTGGTTGCGGGGGTAGGATTTGAACCTACGACCTTCAGGTTATGAGCCTGACGAGCTACCAGACTGCTCCACCCCGCGATAAAAACTTAAATTTTTTTTAAGTTTATTGCTTGAAGTTTATTGTTTTCCTCTTTTATTTCAAACTCAAGTTCTTGTTCTTCTTTTAAAATTTTTAATTTAGATTCTTCCAAAGCTGAAACATGTAAAAAAATATCTTTTTCAGTTCCTTCTTCTGTAATAAATCCGTATCCTTTTTTAGAATTAAACCACTTAACCTTACCTGTCGGCATATAAAACCCTTTAATTTTTGAATTAAGCTAAATTCTGTTTTTAAGCTTTTGAAGTTTTTTTACTCTTTTTATATTCTCATCAGTAAGTCTTTTTTTTCTTTCAGAGGGTTTTTCATAAGTACTCTTCATTTTTATTACTTTAAAAAAACCTTCCTTTTGAAGTTTTCTTTTCAAAACTCGTAAAGCTTGTTCAATATTGTTGTCTTTTACTTCGATTTTAATAAATTGCTCCTGTTAAATTTAGCTGGTTCGTAACATCTTAGTTACAGATTGTCTAGTTTGAATTTATTTAGCTTTTCTTAAGGCCTATGAAGATTGTTCTGAGTTAGTCTCTTTAGACTTTTTTAATTTATCCTCTTTAATTTTGGCTTTTTTCTCTCTCTCAACTCTTTTTTTTGCCTTTTCTAAAGATTTTTCAAAGACATCCTGAGAACACAACCCTAAAATTACTGGGTCTTTTGCTTGCAGGTTCGAAAAATTCCAGTAACTTCTTTTTCTAATCAATGAGACCGTACCTTTTGTGCTACCTACAAGCTTTGAAATTTGGCCATCTGTAAATTCTGTGTATTTTTTTAAAAGCCATAAAGCTGCATCTGGTCGATCTTGTCTTTTAGAGAGAGGAGTATATTTTGGTTTTTTTCTTTCTCTAACTTTAACTTCTTCAGCTCGTTCAATTAAATTTAAATTTCTATTTGAATCTTTCGAACAATTGTCAATTTCTGTTCTAGTTAATTGACCAGCAAGTATTGGGTTGTAAGCTTTAATTCCTTTTGCCACATCTCCATCTGCTATTCCCTTAACCTCGAGTTCGTGTAAATTGCAAAAGCTAGCAATCTGTTTAAATGTTAGTGTTGTGTTATCTACAAGCCAAACAGCTGTAGCTTTTGGCATAAAAGGTGTTTCAGGCATAAATTATTTTTTACTTCTTAGATCTGCGAATTTTTTATTATATTTACTCACTCTTCCTTTATCTAAAATTTTTTGTGTACCACCGGTCCAAGCAGAATGAGACTTTGGATCAATATCAAGTTTTAAAACATCATTTTCTTTACCCCAAGTTGATCTTGTTTCAAACTCGGTTCCGTCTGTCATAACAACTTTAATTTTATGGTATTTTGGGTGAATTTCTTTTTTCATGAATGGTCTTTTATCGCATAAGTTTAACTTACTCAATATTTTTTTTTGTTAAAACACCTTTAAGTTCTTCATGTATACTTGAGTTTGAAGCTATGACATTACATTTAAATGAAGACGGTGATCCTGGTTCCATAAATTCAATATATCCTCCCGCTTCCTTTAAGATTACCATTCCTGCAGCAATATCCCACAAGTTAAGCTCCCATTCCCAGTAAGCATCAAATCTTCCCGCTGCAACATAGCTAAGATTGAGTGCGGCACTACCAAATTTTCTTATATTTGCTTCCGTTAAATTAGAAACATTAATATATTCTTGAAAAATATTATTTTTCCTAGGACTATTAAACTTTGGTCCTCCAGTTACCAGAATAGAGTTTATAAGCTTATTTTTTTTAGTAACTCTTATTCTCGAGTTATTAAAAAAAGCGCCCGAACCTTTTTCTGCAAAAAATATTTCATTTTTGATTGGGTCGAATATTAAACCACAAACTATTTCACCTTTTTCTTCATAGCCAACTGAAATAGCAAAATGGGGAATACCATTTAGAAAATTAAGAGTTCCATCTATTGGGTCAATGATCCATCTATGATCTTTATTTTCTTTATTAATTTCACCTATTTCTTCACTTAATATTCCATAGTCTGGATGAGCTTTTAATAATTCTTCTATAATTATTTGTTCTGTTCTTTTGTCAGCTGCAGTTACAAAATCAGCTGGACCTTTACTAGAAACTTGTAATTTTTCTATTTCTCCAAAATCTCTAATCAAAGATTTTGATGCTTTCATACAGGCGTTATAAATCACAGTCATACGGGGGGAATTAAGTCTCATTAATTCACTTTTTTAACGTACTCTAATGTTCTGGTATCAAGAATAATTTTATCACCTGACTCAACAAAAGGTGGAACATTTATTTTTAAACCATTATCTAAAGTAGCTGGCTTATAAGATGAGGCAGCTGTTTGTCCTTTTATTGCAACGTCGGTAATATCTATAATGCACTCTACGTTATTTGGTAGTTCTATAGATAAAGGTTTCTCATCCATAAATTTAATTGAAACTTCTAAATTTTCTTTTAAAAGCTTGTATTTTTCCTCTGTCAAAGATTTTGGGATTAAAATTTGTTCAAAAGTCTTATTGTCCATAAAATGACAGTTATCCTCGTCTAGATACAAAAAATTAAATTTTTTTTCTTCTAGTTCTGCTTTTTCAATGGTTTCACTTGAACGAAACCTCTCATTTAATTTTGTACCTTTTGTAATACTCTTAAGCTCTACCTGATTGAAAGCTCCACCTTTACCAGGTTTTACATGTTGTGCTTTTAAAACATTCCAGTAATCATTTTTGTGTTCGATAATCATTCCAGGTTTAACTTCTACTGCTGATATTTTCATTTATTTAAATTTTTTAATTGCAACTTCTGGCTTTAAAAATGGGTTATTCCAAATAAAAGTTGATATTGCAATATAATTCGCTCCAGCTTTAATTAACTTTTTATAATTTT
>Ga0307986_10000776_pt1 | contig 23499 bp, 26 predicted proteins | sample EllFjometageno82_FD_203170 | JGI IMG/M metagenome (GOLD analysis project Ga0307986, IMG submission 203170) | Marine microbial communities from Ellis Fjord, Antarctic Ocean - #82 | ecosystem: Environmental > Aquatic > Marine > Unclassified | place: Southern Ocean | collected 2014-10-09
AAAATCATAAAATTTTAAATATGAGTAGAGAAGGCGGCACAGAAGCACCTATACGACATCCAATAAATTTTGAGCATCCTGATTTTTTAGACCCAAAAAAATTAGATGACGAAATGAGAAGAGCATTTGATATTTGTCATGGATGTAGAAGATGTTTTAATTTATGCGACTCGTTTCCAAAATTATTTGACATGATAGATGAGTCAGAAAATGAGGATGTAGAAAGTTTAAAAAGTGAACAGTTTGAACCTGTAGTAGATGCTTGCACATTATGTGATATGTGTTTTATGACTAAGTGTCCTTATGTTCCGCCACATGATTTTGACTTGGATTTCCCCCATTTAATGCTGAGATATAGAGCAGCTCAAAAAAAATTAAATAAATTATTAGCAGTGCCAGCACAATTAGCTCAAATTGATAGAAATGCAAAGATTGGTGTAATGTTATCATCACTAATAAACTGGGCATCAAACATTAAAAATACATTCTTTAGAAAAATATTAGAATTAGTTGCTGGAATTGATATGAGAGTTAAACTTCCAACTTATAATTCAGAAACATTTACAAATTATTTTAAAAAAAATAATATTCCAAAAAATATTGAAGCTCCCTCTAAAGATAGAAAAGTTATAATTTATTCAACGTGCTTTGTTAATTTTAATAAAAAAGATACAGGTGTTGCGGCTTTAAAAGTTTTAAAGAAAAATGGAGTTGAAGTTCAAGAGGCTTACCCAGGTTGCTGTGGAATGCCTTACCTCGAACAAGCAGATCTTCCAAAAGTTGTTGAGCAAGCAAAGAAAGTATCTAAAGATTTATTGGAATGGGTAGATAAAGGTTATGAAATTATTACACTTACAGCTAGTTGTGGTCTAATGTTAAAGTTTGAATGGCCGTTATTAATGCCCAAAGATGAAAATATTAAAAGACTTTCGAAAAATACCAGTGACATAGATGAATATATCGTTGATATAGCCCAAAAAGAAGGCCTAGCTGATGGCTTACATGAAATTGATGGTGGAGTGACCGTTCACAATGCTTGTCACGCTAGAGCACAAAATATGGGTATTAAATCTAGAGACATGTTAAAATTTATTCCAAATATTAAAATGGATGTTGTTGAAAGATGTGCTGGTCACGGTGGAACTTTCGGGGTTATGAAAGAAACACATGATCTTGCAGTAAAAGTTGGAACACCAACAGTTAGACAGATTAAAAAAAAAAATAATAAATACATGGCTTCTGATTGTCCTTTAGCAGGTAAACATTTAAAACAATTAGAGACAGATACAAACATAGCCAACGATGAGGCACTACACCCCATCGAATTAATAGCTAAAAGTTATAGGTTGTAATCATGAGCAAAGAAAAAAAACAAATTGAAAAAGAAGATTTAATCCCTGCAGATTTTTATGCAAAAAATAGGAAACAAATTAGAAAAGACCTTGTTGAATTTAAAAAAAATAGAAGAATAGCTCTTGGGCCTTACGCAACTTTTTATTTTGAAAGTTTTGAAACTATGGTGGCACAAGTTCAAGAAATGCTACATATTGAAAAAGGTGGTGATGAACAATTAAAAGATGAGTTAATAGCTTACAATCCTTTGGTTCCAAATGGTAAGGAGCTTACGGCAACGCTGATGTTCGAAATTGATAATCCGCTTTCTAGAGGTGCATTTTTAGGAAAAGTTGGTGGGATAGAAGAAAAAATATTTATGAAAATTAACAATGAAAAGGTTAAAGCATTACCAGAAGCAGATGTGGATAGAACATCAGCAGAAGGAAAAGCTTCTTCGGTACAATTTATCCATTTTAAATTTAATGATGATCAAATTACTAAAATTAAATCAGACAATGTTAGTGTCGAACTTGGAATAGATCATGAAGAATATGCTCATACTACAAAATTAACTGAAGATAACGTTAAATCATTATTGGCTGATTTTATTTAGTAGATCCCCATATATTTTTATTTTTAATCCAGCCTGAATAACCATTAGTAGTTATATTGCACCAGTTATCCTCACATTTTTTGATAAGTAATAGTCTTCCTTTTTCTAATCTTGCAATTGGTTGAGAATAATTAGAAGATTTTTTAAACAAAACTTTATCTTCTAAAATGATAATAGAATTTAACCTCTTGAGCTGAGATACATGAATCCAGCCACTATTGTTTTTTAAATCAATAATTCTTCTAAAATTTCCTTTTTTATCTATTAGTCTTACAGGTAAATTTTTTTTTTTATAAATATACTTTATTTCAGAATCAAAACTAGGTCCGTACCGCACATTGACTGTATTTTTTTTTAAAGATAAGAAATTTTCTTGAGCATTTAAAGGTTGAGTCAATAGATTTACTAAAAATAAAATTAAAATAATTTTTTTTTTCATTTACAAAAACAGTTTTTTCTTTTTTTTAATTTAACTCTTCTAAAGTTTAAATTAAGTAGATCTAGAATAAAAATATATCCATCTAATCCTTTTCCGATATTTAATATTTTTTTTAATATTTCGTTAGCTTGAATAGTACCTACAATTCCAGCAACAGTTCCTAGAATACCCTCAGATTCACAGTTTAATAAATCATCTGAAATTTTAGTTTCCTGAAAAAAACACCTCAAACAAGGAATCTTTTTATTTTTAAAATCAAATGTAAATATATGTCCGTCAAACTTGCTAATTGCTCCGGTCACAAGGATTTTTTTGAACTTTAAACAAAAATCATTTAATAAAAATTTTGTGGTAAAATTATCTGATCCATCAACTATATAATCATAGTCATTCACAATTTTCTTAAAATTTATATTAGTTAATCTAATTTTATAAATTGTAACTTTTGTACTCGAATTTATTTTCTTAATTTTATCTTTTGCTATTTTGACTTTAAAGTTTCCAATATCAGCTGTGTTATAAAGGCTTTGTCTGTGTAAATTAGAAAGACTCACTCTATCATCATCAACAATTCCTAGTGATCCAATTCCTGCCCTTGAAAGAAACTCTGCAACTGAAGATCCAAGACCACCAGCACCAACAATTAATACTTTAGAAGATAGAATTTTTTTTTGACCTAAAATGCCAATATCTTTAAGTACTATTTGTCTTGAAAAGCGTTTAATTGTGTTCTTATTTAGTTGGCTTTTCATTTGCCAGTTGAGCCAAATCCACCTTTTCCTCTTAACGTATCTGGTAAATTATCTGTTACTTCTATTTCCATTTTAACAACTGGAGTTAAAATCATCTGCGCCACTCTATCTTTGTTATTAATTATAAAGTCTTCATTTCCATGATTAAAAAGAATAATTTTAATCTCACCTCTATAATCACTATCAATAGTTCCTGGCGTATTTAAAACGGTTATACTATTTTTTGCAGCAAGACCTGAACGAGGGCGAATCTGCACCTCATAATCCTCTGAAAATGCCATAGAAAGCCCTGTGGGAACTAAATATGAGTTATTGGGTGATATTTTAATTGGTTCTTCTAAAAAGGCCATTAAGTCCATACCAGAGGCACCATTTGTTTTATAAACTGGAAGCTCTACATCAGGGTTTAATTTTTTGATTAATACTCTTGCCATTAAATTTTAATTTAAATGTTTAATAATTCTATCTGCTATTTCTTCTGAGATTTCAGTTTTTTTTTTCATATCAAGTTTTTCATTTTTTATTTCTTTATCTTTATAAAAAATTGAAACTTCATTAAAATCAGAGTCAAATCCAATAGAATTGTTAGATACATCATTTGCTATTATCCAATCACAATTTTTTTCAATTAATTTTTTTTGAGCATTCTCTTCAGTATCACTTGTCTCAGCTGCAAATCCAATAACTAATTTTGGTCTAAGAGAGTTATGTTTTGATACATAATTTAAAATATCAATATTTTTTTCAAGCTCTAAATTTAAATAGTTATGTTTTTTTATTTTTTCAATTTTTCTTTCTTTTACTTTAAAGTCAGCAACGGCCGCAGAAAAAATTGCTACATCGGCAGGTAAATTTTCTTGTGTTGCTTTAAACATTTCATCTGTAGTTTCAACTTTAATTAAATTTATATTACTGTCCACTTGCAGGTTCGTAGGTCCAGAAATTAGAGTTGTTTGAAAGCCTCTTTTTGATAATGATTTTGCTATAGCATATCCCTGCTTTCCAGAAGATTTATTTGTTATAAACCTAACGGGATCAATGTACTCATTAGTTGGTCCTGCAGTTACTAGAGCTTTTAATTTTTGATTTCTATTTAATTCACTAAAGTATGTCTCAATTATTTGTAAAATATCTTTTGGTTCAGTCATTTTTCCTTTACCAAATTCACCACAAGCCATATCTCCAATTTCAGGGCCAATTATTTTATACCCATAAGATTTTAATTTAATGAAATTTTGTTTAGTTGAGGTGTGCTCCCACATTCTAACATTCATAGCGGGTGTCAAAAAAATATCCTTATCAGATGCAAGAATTACTGCTGAAGCTAGATCGTCTGAAGATCCAGCACTTAATTTAGAAATAGTATTTGCAGTAGCAGGGGAAACAAGAATAACATCTGCCCATCTAGACAGTGATATATGGTCCATTTCTGCTTCATTTTCAGCATTAAATAAATCGTCATAAACTTTTCCTTGAGAAAGAGAGGCCACTGATAAAGGAGTTACAAATTCTTTGGCACTTTTAGTAAGAATAGTTTTAACTTCCGCACTTTGTTTTTTTAACAATCTAATAAGTTCCAAACTCTTATATGCGGATATACCTCCACATATTATTAAAAGTATTTTTTTTTGAAGTAAATTATTCATCGGCCAAATTAAAATACTAATAGGCCAAAGATTACAAGCAATAATAATCCAACAATAGATTGGTTTCTAAACGCAATCATTTCAGATTTCTTTTCATTTAGTGCTGTATAGGAGTTTGAATTATGAGGTATTTGTCCACTTGCTAAAAAAGTAAGTGCTTGATTAGCTTTATCCATAATCTCTGGAAAATCTGGTAATCTTTTAATTACTTCAGTAGTACTTTTTAAGCCTTCATTTAATGTATTAATAGGGTCTTTAGTTTCTCTTAACCAACTTTCTAAAACTGGTTTTGAGGTTTCCCATATATTAGTATTAGGATTGAGCTTTCTGGCAACTCCCTCAACAACAACCATAGTTTTTTGTAACATTAATAATTGAGGTTGAGTTTGCATATTAAATTTTTCAGTAACATCAAAAAGTTGTTTTAATAATTTTCCACCAGAAATGTCCTTAACGGATTGACCAAAAATTGGTTCACCAATTGAGCGTAATGCTTGAGCGAGATCATCAACTGGCACATCTTTAGGAACAAGACCAGCAACCAAGTGTACCTCAGCAACTTTTTTATAGTCTCTCTGAATAAAACCAAATAAAATCTCTGCTAAAAATCTTTTGCTGAGGTTGTCCAGTCTACCCATAATGCCAAAGTCTATTGGTACGATTTCTCCATTATTATCAATAAATATATTTCCTTGGTGCATGTCCGCATGGAAAAACCCATCTCTAACAGCATGCCTTAAAAAATGTTGAATAATATCAGAGGCAATTCTTTTAGTATCAATATTTCTTTTTTGTAAATCCTCAGTTTCACGAATAGAAACACCATCTACCCAATCAAGCGTCATTACATTTTCACTTGTAAAATTCCAATAAATTACAGGAACTCTAAAACCTGCATCATTTTTTGTATTTTCAGCGTATTCATTTGCAGCAGCAGCTTCAAATCTTAAGTCCATTTCAAGATTAGTTATTTCTTTAAGTAAAAAAACAACTTCAATTAATTTTAATCTTTTAGTTTTTTTAATAAATGATTCCACAAAAAAAGCAAAAAGCATCAAAGCATCTATTTCCTCATTAAATATTTTTTTTATATCTGGCCTTAAAATTTTGATAGCCACATCTTTAATTATACCATTGTCATTTATTTTAGCTTTGTGAACTTGAGCTATGGAGGCAGCAGCTACTGGTTCGCCCAAATCTATTATTGTATTGAAAGTTTCTTCTCCTAAATCTTTTTTAATGATTGCTTTTGCCTCAGATAAGGGAAAAGCAGGGAGCCTGTCTTGTAAGCCTTCTAACTGTTTAGCCAATTCATCTCCAATTATATCTGGTCTCGTAACTAAAAATTGTCCCAATTTAATGAAAGTTGTTCCCATTGATTGTAATGATTTTGAGAGTCTTTCTCCTTCAGTATTGTTTAAATTAATTTTTTGTGGATTTAAAAAAGAAAAGGAAAGTATTTGAAATAGAATCTTAATAACTAGAGGTGGTTTTTTAAATTTAGAAACAACATTTAAAATGTCAGATTTAGCTAATTTTCTTCCTAATTTAAATAATATAAATAGTTTTTTAATCATTAGATCTTCCAGCCAGAGTGAATTGCTACAATTCCACCAGATAAGTTTCGATAATTACAATTCTCGAATTTATTTTTTTTCATTAGATCAATTAATTCTTCTTGATTAATAAATTCCTCAATGCTTTTGATTAAATATTCATAAGGCTCTTTTTGACCCACAATAGCTTTTCCAATTAAAGGAATAAGTTTGGAATAATTTTTATAGATAAAATCTAGATTTGAGTTCTGAATTTTTGAAAATTCTAAACATAAGTAGCGACCGCCTGGCTTTAAAACACGATACGCTTCAGAAAGAGCTTTACTAAGATCCTTAGTGTTTCGTAAGCCAAAACTAATTGTATAATAGTCACAAGAATTATCTTTAATAGGTAATTTTTCTGCAGGGGCAATTATCCAGTTAATATTCTTATAAGTAGTTAACTTTGTTTTTCCCTTGCCAACCATTCCTCTATTGGGGTCTATACAAAAAATTTTACCATCTTTATTGGTTAAATCTAAAAAAAGTTTACCTAGATCACCAGTGCCACAAGCTACATCAATTAAAATTTTATCTTTTGAGGGATTCATCCAGCTCATTAAATCTCTTTTCCAAATTCTATGAACACCTAGCGACATAAAGTCATTCATTAAATCGTAATTATCATAGACATTGTCAAAGACACTTTGAACAAGCCCTTTTTTATTTTGGAGATATTGCTGCATGTTAAATTTATTATTTATTGATAATATACATTCAAATGCCAGAATTACCAGAAGTAGAAATAGTTAAACAATCATTATCTAAAAAAATACGACAGAAAAAAATCAAGAAAATAATAATTAAAAACAGAAATTTAAGGTTTAAAATTCCTCTAAAATTTGAAAAATTATTACAAAACAAAATTATTAAAAAAGTTACTAGGTTTTCAAAGTATCTAATTTTAAATTTTTCTAACGGTTCATTTTGTTTAATCCATTTAGGAATGTCAGGTACCATCCATTTAATTGAAAAAAATAACTTAAATAAATTTACTAATACAAGTTTTTATAATTCTTTAAGTCTTCCAAAAAAACATAATCATGTTGAGATACATTTTAAGGATTTAAAAGTTATTTATAATGATCCTAGAAGATTTGGTTTTTTTAAATTTATAGATAATAGAGAAGCACTTGTAGATAGATTTAGTCACTTAGGACCAGAGCCATTTTTTAATAATTTTGATTTAAAATATCTCTTGAAATGTTTTTTAAATAAAAAAAAGGATATAAAAAGTTTTTTAATGGATCAAAAATTTGTATCAGGAATTGGTAATATTTATGCAAGTGAAATTTTATTTCGTTGTAAAATTAGACCTACAACTTATGTAATGAAATTATCTAAAAAAGATTGCAAAAATATTATTTCATTTTCCAAGGAAGTACTTAATAGCGCTATAAAAAAAGGAGGATCAAGTATCCGTGATTTTAGAGATACATTTGGAAAAAGTGGTAATTTCCAAAAAGAATTTAAAGTTTATCAAAGAGAAAATCTAAACTGTCTAAAAAAAAAATGTACTGGCAAAATAAAGAAAATATTTATATCCAATAGATCAACTTTCTTTTGTAATACTTGTCAAAAATAAGCAATTATTCTATTGACCGGTATAAATTCTCGAGCTATACCACTGCGCTTATGGCAAACACAAAATCGGCAATTAAAAGAATTAGAAAGATTGTTACACAAACATTAGTTAATAAGGCTCGTAGGAGCAAATATAGGAACGCTATAAAAAAAATGAACCTTCTTCTTGAGGAAAAGAAAAAAGAGGAAGCTTTAAAATTCTTACCTAAGTTGAATTCTGAATTAATGAAAGTTGCAAAGTCTGGAATTATTAAAAAAGCCAACGCTTCACGAAATGTTTCAAGAATAACAAAAAAGATTTCAGCCTTATAAAAACTACCTGCAGTTGCCTAAGAAATTCAACCAAAAGTACTTATACCAAATAAGATTTTTTTTAAATTAAAAATACTATATCTAGATTTAATAAAGTTTTTAATTTTGTAAATCACACATCCACAATTTTTCAATTAGTAAACATATTTTTAAAACTAAATGATACTGTGACAAGATTTTCTAAAACCAAAAAATAGAACATTCTTAAAAAATAATTATTCGTGTTAAAAATGATTCACCTGTAGATTTTATTTATTTATAAATATACAAACTTTTTTATTGTATAATTTCTGTTTTACTTCTAACTAACTTTATCACATAAGAATTTATGTCTAACAATAATACAACACAGAATTTAAAAAATACTTCTTCCGAGGCTCTAGATTGGGTTCTCATTCAAAAAGATATGAAGAGTAAACTAGGTAGTGATATTTATGAAAGTTGGCTTAGAAAAATCGACTTTGTCGAAGAGATGAGCAATTATATCTTACTCTCTGTTTCGACTAGATTTATAAGAGATTGGATTACTTCAAGATATTTAGATCAAATATTACAAGTTGTTAAAGTCTATAAAAAAGATTTAACAAGAATTGAATTTAAAATTGTTGAAAAAAATTATGATAATGATGTTGAAAATAATATTCAATCAAATACAAATAATGAGAATATATCATTCATCAAAGATACATATTTACAATACAACAGAATTGATCCAAACAAAAGATTCGAAAATTTTATAACTGGAACAAGTAATAAATTAGCATACGAAGCATCGCTAAAAGTTTCAGAAAATATTGCGCACTATAATCCACTTTACATTTATGGAGGTGTTGGAATGGGTAAAACTCATTTATTAAATTCTATTGGCCTTTCACTGAAGGACAAAAATAAAGTGATGTTTATTTCTGCTGAAAGATTTATGTATCAATTTGTTAAGTCTATTAAATCTAATGATATGGTAAAATTTAAAGAATATTTTAGAAATACAGATATTTTGTTAATTGATGATATTCAGTTCATGAATGGTAAAGAAGCAATGCAAGAAGAGTTTTTTCATACATTTAATGCTTTATTAGATAAAGGTTCACAGATAATAATTTCAGCAGATAGAGCACCAAATAAATTATCTAGAATTCAGGATAGAATTAAGTCAAGGTTTGCAGGCGGTTTAGTTGTTGATATTCAAAAACCAGATTTTGAATTAAGAAAAAAAATAGTTAAACAAAAAACAGAAGAGCTCAATATTTTTTATTCTAATCAAGTAAATATTTCAGATGAAATACAGAATTTCATTAGTTCTGAAATCACAACAAGTATAAGAGAGTTAGTTGGTGCAATTAATAGAATTGTTTCTTTTTCTAGAGTATATAACAAAGTACCAAATTTATCCGAGGTTAAAATAGTTTTAAAAGACCTGTTAAATATAGGTGAGAATAAAGTTACAATTGATTTAATCCAGTCTACAGTTTGTAAGTTTTTTAAAATAAGTAAAAATGAGATGCTTTCTTCAAGAAGATCAAGGTACCTTGTAAGACCAAGACAAACTGCAATTTACTTAACTAAGATTTTAACCTCTAAGTCCCTTCCTGAAATAGGTAGAGAATTTTCTAATAGAGATCACACAACAATTATACATTCTGTCAAAACAATTGAGAAATTGAAGGAAAAAGATCCAGAAATGACCAACAATATAAATAACTTAAAAAATCAGATATTGTATAATAAAGAAAATGAAATTTAACGTTAACCAACAAGATTTGCAACAAGCACTGAATTATTGTCAGGGTGTGATTGAAAAAAGAAGTACGCTCCCAATTTTATCAAATGTTTTATTGAATGCTAGTAGCTCAAATTTAACAATTACAGCTACAGACCTAGACTTAATATTTATTCATCAAATTAATAATATAGAAGTTATTGAAGAAGGAAGCACAACTACAACCTCATCAGTCATGTATGACATTATAAGAAAATTTTCTTCAGGTAAAAAAATTAATTTATCTTTAACAGATATTAGTAAACTACAAGTTGAGTCAGAAAAATCTGTTTTTAATCTAAATTGTATCAGTGCAACAGAGTTCCCTTTAACAGATGAGAACTTCAATCAAAATGAGTTTTCTATAAAATCTAAAGAATTATTAAAATTATTAAATAAATGTAAATTTTCAGTTTCTAACGATGAAACAAGACATTACTTAAGTGGAATTTTTTTTCATCAAACTGAAATAGAGGAAAAATTTTTTTTAACAGCAGCTGCTACAGATAGTCATAGAATGTCTATATCTAAAGTAAGGTTAGATCGGAAGGTAGATTTTGATCCGATTATACTTCCTAAAAAAACGATATTTCAATTATGTTCTTTATTAGAGAGCTATAATGGAGATGTTAAAATCTCAAACGTGAAATCTAAAATTAAATTTGAGTTAAATAATAGTATTTTAATATCTAAGTTAATTGATGGTAAATTTCCGAATTATATTCAGGTGATACCTAAAAATAATCAAAAGAAGTTAGAAATAGACCTAAAATTATTTCTAGATTCGGTTGATAGAGTTGCCTCAGTTTCACTAGATAAAAAAGACGGTGTAAAATTTAATTTATCAAAAGATGTTTTAAACTTGTCTGTCAACAATACTAATAGTGGTGATGGAAAAGAGAGTTTAAGTGTCAAATTTGATCATGATTTAGAAATTAGCTTTAACTCAAGATATTTAATTGATGTTGCCGCTCAGCTCGATGGAAACAAAATAGAAATTTTCTTTAATGATACTGGCTCTCCAGCATTAATTAAAGATCCAGGTGATTTTGATAGTATTTTTGTTGTAATGCCCATGAAAGGCTAATTTAGAGCATCTAGCTCAGTATAAATAACATTTTGTAAATTTTTTAGAAATAACTCTTTATCTTGCCCAGGTTCGATGAGTTTTAAAATTGAAATGGTTAAAGTTGTATCAATTTTTTTAAGGCCGTGTTTAGGCCAAGTAAAACCAGAGTTAATTGCTATTGGTTGACATGATATTTTTAATTTTTCATAAATTCTACCTGCACCTTTTTTAAAAGGAGCTCTATCTTCAGGTAGCAACCTTGTACCCTGCGGAAAAATTATCAAGGGTCTGTTGGACGAGTTAACTAATTTTAAAATATCACCAAAAAAGTCTAGATTTTCTTTTGATACTTTGTTTCTTTTAATTGATATTGAACCAATTTTTTTAAGATACCAGCCAAATATGGGTATCATTAACAGCTCTTTTTTTAGAATAAAAACAGGAGAATCAAATATTGTTTGTAAAAAAAATGTTTCAAACATCGATTGATGAGAAGATGCTATGAAAAATTTTTTATTATTAATTATATTTTCTCTACCCTTAATAACTAATTTTGTTGATAAAAAAAATCTTAAACAAAAAGATGCCCAATAACCCATAATTTTTCCACCATATAAAACTATTTTCTTAGGTAAAAAAATTGCCGGAAAAAATATTAAGGAAAGAAGAATGATTCCGGTGAAAAAGAAGAGGGAAAATAAAAAGTTTCTTATCATTTTTATCAAAAGCTAAATCAAATCCTCTAGTCTTTGTCTTTTTTTAATAACATTAATTTTCGAGCCCTTGATTAATACTTCTGCTGGCTTTGGCCTAACATTATAATTTGAACTTAATGACATTCCGTAAGCTCCAACATCACACATTACTACAAGGTCTTTTTCTTTTAGTTGTTGAAAATTTTTTAAAGTTGTGAATTTGTCAGTACTCTCACAAATCGGCCCTACAAACTCATAAATACTTGTTGAAATATTGTTTGTTTTTATTGCAGGCAGTGTTCTGTGATTTGCACCATATAATGCTGGCCTCATAAGGTCATTCATTGCAGCATCCAATATGATGAAACTTTTTTTATCTTTTTCTTTTATATAAATAATCTTTGTAATGAGAGATCCTATGTTTCCAACTATTGACCTACCAGGCTCAAATATGATTTTAGATTTATGAATTTTTAAAAATTTTTTTATAGCAATATTATATTTTTTATAATTAAGTTTTTTATTATTTTTTTCATAAGATATTCCCATCCCGCCACCAAGATCAATAAATTCAAATTTATAATTGCTTTTTTTGATAATCTTATCCACCACCCTAAGCATTTTTTCATAAGGCTTATGATCTAAAATTTGACTACCTATATGGACGCTTAAACATTTCAGATTAATATTCCTTGAAGATTTAGAATAATTAACAAGTTCAAAAAACATTTTTTCATCTACACCAAATTTATTTTCTTTTTTGCCGGTTGAAATTTGTTTTAATGTTTTAGCATCTGTATTTGGATTTAATCGAATTCCAATATTTACAATTTTTTTTTTAGATACGGCAATTTTTTCAATTTGATTCATCTCACTTTTAGACTCAGCATTTATTAATAAAATTTTTTTATCAATTGCATAACTTATTTCATCTGATTTTTTTCCAACTCCTGAAAAAACAATTCTTTTTGGATCAATACCCGCCTTAAGAGCCAACATTAATTCCCCCATTGAAACTACATCAGCACCTAACCCAAATTTCCTAATTTCTTTAATTAGATTTATATTAGTATTGGACTTAATAGCAAAGCATACCAATGGTGAAAATGAACGAAAACTTTTCTTAAAATTATTTATATTATTCTTTAACTGTTTATATGAGTAGGAATATACAGGTGTACCAAATTTTTTAGCAATATCTTGAACTTTAACTTTTTCAATTGTGAGACTTTTATTGATATATTTCATTAAACCTTAAATACAGAGGTACTGTTATTGCTAGATTTGTATTCTGGGTCTCCTTTTTTTCCACACGAGAACAATAGAGTACAAAATATAGAAACTAAAATTAATTTTTTTATCATTTAATATTTTTTTTATATTTCATTATCATTTTTTTAATATTATCAAAAGATGTTCCGCCATAAGATTTTTTTGAATTTACTGAGTTTTTTACATTAAATATCTTTAATACCTCAATTGTAAGCTTAGGTTCTATTTTTTTTAATTCTTCAATACTAAGTTCATTTAATTTTTTCTTTTTTCTTTCTGCAAGATTAACAATTGAAGCTGTAGTTTGATACGCCCTTCTAAATGGTATTGCATGGTTTTTAACAAGATAATCAGCCAAATCCGTGGCGGTAATGTAGCCAGAATTTGCAAGATCTAACATTTGTTGTTTATTGGGCCTCAAGTTTTTTAAAACTTCATTAAGAATTGCTAAACAGTTATTAAGAATTTCATTAGATTTAAATAATATTTCTTTGTCATCTTGGAGATCTTTAAAGTAAGATATTGGGAGACCCTTAAGTATTGTTAGCATAGAAAATAAATTTCCATAAACGGTACCAGTTTTTCCTCTCAAATATTCCAATAAATCTGGGTTTTTCTTTTGAGGCATTATTGACGAGCCAGTTACAACTTTATCTGAAAGAGTAATTAAATTAAACCCATCAGAGTTCCAAATGATAAGTTCTTCAGCAATTCTTGATATATGCATAGAGCAAACAGAAGCGCTATACAGGAAGTCTAAAACAAAATCTCTATCAGCAACAGTATCTATTGAGTTATTAGTTGGTTTTTTAAAACCTAATTTTCTTGCGGTAAAATTCCTATCTATATCAAAAGAAGTACCAGTTAATGCAGCAACACCAAGAGGACATTCCGATAAATTTTCTAAGTTATAAGAAAATCTTTTTTTATCTCTAGTAAACATCTCAACATAAGCCATTAAATAATGCGCAAATGAGATTGCTTGAGCATTTTTTAAATGTGTAAATCCTGGCATTATTGTTTCAATGTTCTTTTCAGAAATTTTAAGAGTTGTTTTTATAACATTATCAAGATTTTTATTAATCTCTTTAGTAGCTGAAGTAGTCCACATTTTAAAATCAGTAATTATCTGATCGTTTCTAGATCTTGCTGTATGAATATATCCTGCTTCCTCACCTATTATTTTGAATAATCGTTTTTCAATATTCATATGAATATCTTCATATTTATTATTATATTCAAATTTATTTCTTAAAATTTCTTTTTCTATTTTGTTTAATCCATAAATTATTTTATTCTTAATTTTAAAGGAAATAATTTTTTGTCTAAATAACATCTCAACATGGGCAATAGAACCTGAAATATCTTCCTTAAAAAGCTTTTTATCAATGTCTATTGAATTACCTACTTTTTGAAACAATAATGAAGAGGCATCTTTTTTTATTCTTGAACCCCATATTGCCGTATTGTTTTTATTTTTAACCATGATAATTAATTATACATATTTAGTATGAAATTATTAATAATATTTATTTATCTAATAACTGCCAGTTCTAGTTCTGCTTTAGAAAAACCCAGTATAAAAAATTTAGTTTTAATAAAAGATCCAAAAATATATGAGGATGTAATCTTTAAAGACGTGAATCAAAAAGATGTTAATTTAGTTGATTTTAAAGGAAAATTGCTAATATTAAATTTTTGGGCAACCTGGTGTTCACCTTGCAGAGAAGAAATGCCTTCATTAGATGATTTACAATCAAATAATAAATTTAGTAATCTAAAGGTCTTTCCAATAAATATTGGTCAAGAAGATATTTCTAAATCTAAATCTTTCTTTAAAGAGCTGAATATTGAAAATTTAGATATCTATTTTGATGCACCTATCACCTTAGCTAAAAAATTTTCTTTAAGGGGTGTTCCAACAACTATTTTATTTAATAAAGAGGGAAAAGAATTTGCTCGAATTATGGGAGCAATTAATTTTAATGATAAAAAATTTATTAATTGGTTAAAGTTTTATAATTAATTTTTAAAAAAATAAGCAAAACAAACTAAAACAATTATAGCCACAAATTGAAAAAGTACCCTGTATTGCATTAATTTATTTGAATATTTTTTACTAGTCTCTCCACCTTTAAATAAGGTTCCAATTCCCAAAATTAACACGATAGCAACAACTATCAAAAGAACTATACCAAGAATTTTTACTAACATTCCAGAAATCATAATTTTAGTGTAGAGTGTTTTTTAAATAATAAAACATAATAAAACATCTATGACATTTTGTCTAACAACTACAATTATAAAACCAGAAAATGATATATTAATTAAACATGCTGTTATTTTACTTCATGGATATGGAGGAGATGGAAAAGATATAAGCATGTTAACATTAAATTGGAAAAGGTTTTTACCTAATACTGTTTTTTTATGTCCAAATGGATATGAAAAATGTGAAATTAATCCATCTGGTTATCAATGGTTTGACTTGACTAGAGACGACCCAGAATATATTTTAGAACAGTCTAAAAAAGCTGAAATAAAACTTGAACAATTAATTGAAGAAGTAAAAAATGAATATGGTTTAAAAAATTCACAAATTTGCTTATCTGGCTTTAGTCAGGGGTGTATGATGTCTATAAATTTAGGACTAACAAGTAGTGAAAACTATAATTGTATTATTGGTTTTTCAGGAAAAATAATAAATCCAGAAGACCTTATTAAAAGAAAAACTTCTTCAACAAAAATGCTCTTAATACATGGAGATAAAGATACTGTTGTTTCACCAACTTTTTTATTAGAAGCAAAAGATTTTTTAATTAGAAATAATGTGGAAGTTGAAACAAAAATGATAAAAAATTGTGAACACCATATTCCAGTTGAAGCATCAAGCAAAGCATTAGAGTATATAAAGAATAATTTTAAAATTTAATAAATCTTTAATAAGAAACTAACTTCTTCTTGTTGATAAAATAATTCATTTCAGTTAAGATTTTTGAAATGAATTTTACTGATCAAAATCTTTCATTAGAAAAATGTCCTGCATTAGTTTTAAATGCTGATTATAGACCTTTAAGTTATTACCCATTATCACTATGGAACTGGCAAGATTCTATAAAATCAGTTTTTCTAGATAGGGTTAACATAGTTAGTAATTATGATAGAATAATAAGTAGTCCATCTTTTAGCATGAGGTTACCCAGTGTAATTGCTTTAAAAAGCTTTATTAAGCCGCAATCAAATCCAAGCTTTACAAGATTTAACGTTTTTTTAAGAGATAGATTTTCGTGTCAATATTGTGGAAGTGGAGAAGAATTGACATTTGATCATTTACTTCCAAGATCTAAAGGGGGGCAAACAAATTGGGACAATGTTGTAACAGCTTGCTCTGGCTGTAATGTTAAAAAAGGAGGAAGACTACTTAAACTTTCAGGAATGACTCTTAATCAAAATCCCTTTAAACCGTCAACAGAAGATTTACATAAAAGTGGTAAAAACTTTCCACCAAATTTTCTTCACAAAAGTTGGATGGATTATTTATATTGGGATGTTGAATTAGAAGCTTGATTATATTTTTTCTGAAATATTGATTGCAATTTTTGAACTAGTTTTAATAATTTTGTCTAAAATAAAATAAGGTCCTTCTTTAGTGGCACCCTCATTATAAGCAATGTCTTTATGATTTAATTCATCTTCTCTAAATTTTATGATTTTGTCTTTCAGCTTTTTCTCATCAGACCCAAGCTGATTTATTTGATTTGCATAATGTTCTTGAATAACCTCTTCGACTGAAGCTGTGCAAAGCATTGCAGCTTTTTTTCCTAAAATGGTAGAGCCAAACCCCAAACCAACGCCTAATAAATCCCATAGTGGTAAAAATTTTGTAGGTTTAACACCCCTTTTTTTAATCTCATTTTCAAAATAATTACAATGTTCAGTTTCATGTTCTTTCATTTCTTCAATTATTTTTTTTAGCTTATCATTTTTAATAAAAGTATTTAAGGCAAGCAACTGACCTTCATATATTTTTATAGCACCACGTTCACCAGCATGGTCAACTCTTATAAATTCATCAACTTTATTTTTTTCAGTTTTTTTCATAATTTAAAAAAAGCTTTAAAGTGATTATACATAATATTAGAGAAATAATAATGTTTATTGTCGCTAGTGATAATCCAAAAATTTTAAAGGTAACATTTTTACAACTGATAGTTATTTTTTTAAGTTCCTTTAAAAGTTCCTCTGGTGTGAGAGTTATTTTGCCATTATTGAGATCACATACTAATGATTCTGTAATAAAACCTTGTTCTATTCCAAAATGATAAAAAGATAGTAACATCGCTAAAAAGAATATTAAACTAAGAGAAATTAAAGATATTTTCTCAAATTTTTTATAAAATAAACATATTGATATGATTATTATTACAGAGATATAGGGTATTCTTTCTAATAGACATAAATTGCATGGTTGATGACCCAACACGTATTCGATGAAATAAGCAGCTATAAGTGCAAAAATGCTAAATAATAATATTAGTTTTAGTGATTTTTGATTTTTAATTATAGACATATTATTTAAGAGTAAAATATATAAAGCCAAAAATAACTACAATCAAAATACCCAAAATTGTAAACCATTTTGCTGCCTCTGTGTCCATGAATTTATTAAAAGTGCCTCCAAATTTAAAGGATAGATAGGAAACAATAAAAAACCTTAGACCTCTAGAAATTAAGCAAATAAAAACAAATATAAATAAATTAAAGCCAATAATTCCGCTAGTTATTGTAAAAACTTTAAATGGTAGGGGTGTAAAGCCAGCAAGAAATAATGTTGCAAACCAAATATATAACCCAGTTCCTTTGGCAAGGTTGTCTTTTAGACTTATAACTTTTTCTTCATACCCGTAAAATTCAACAACTTTCATAGCAATGTCCAAAAATGATGATCCTATAAAATACCCCAATATTCCACCTAATGTGGAAAATATTGTGGCAATTAAGAAAATCTTTAGATAATCTTTTTTTTTTGCAACCACCATTGGGACAATCATCACATCTGGTGGAATAGGAAAAAAAGAACTTTCGACAAATGAAATTATTGCTAAAAATGTTTTTGAACTCTTGTGTGCTGCTAATTTTAGAGATTTTCGATATAATTTTTTAATCATTTTTTGGTTTTAATACAAAATAAGTTCTTATACTATTTAATTTTTCAGCTATAATAATAGAAAATCAGGGCGAGTGGCGGAACTGGTAGACGCGCACGACTCAAAATCGTGTTTCGTAAGAAGTGAGAGTTCGATTCTCTCTTCGCCCACCAAAAGTTTATGAAATTAGATAAAATTAATAATTTATTAGAATTGTTTTACCAGGAATATAAGAAGCAAGATAAAAAAAATATTTTTTTGCAGTCTTTAAGAGAGCCTAAAAAAAATTATACTTGGGAGGATGTTTATTTAAATATAATTAAATTATCCGAAGAAATTTCGAAATATATAAATAAAGGAGATAGGTGCTTGCTGATTTCAGAAAATAGACCAGAGTGGATGATATCAGATCTTTCAATAATGCTTTCAGAAGGAATAACAGTTCCTGCTTACACGACCTATAGTGAAAGAGATTACGAATATATAATTGATGATTGTACACCAACAATAATTATTATTTCAGATAATACTCAGTATGAAAAATTAAAGAAAATTATTCCTAAAAAAGACTTTATTAAAAAAGTTATTTTCTTTGAAAATACAAAAAACATTAGAGATGAGTTTAATCTAAATATAGACAAAATATTTAAAAAAAAAGATTATAATAAAAAAGATTTTTTTGAGTTAAAAATTCAAAGAAAAGATATCGCATGCATTATTTATACTTCAGGTACTCAGGGAAACCCCAAGGGAGTAATGTTAAGCCATGGGGGGATAATAAATAATTGTGACGGTGCATATAATCTATTAAAAGAATTTATTTCGGATAAACCAAAATTTTTAACATGGCTTCCACTATCACATTCCTATGAACATACAGTTCAATTTGTTCAAATAGCTGTTGGTGCTAGAGTATTCTATGCTGAGAGCATAGATAAATTGATTAAAAATATGGGTGAATGTTCACCCGAGGTGATGACAGCAGTACCAAGATTTTATCAAAATTTATATCAAAAAATTAATACATCATTTAGCAAAGCCAAAGGATTAAAAAAGCTGCTAGTTAGTCAAACGATCGATTTAGGAAAAAAAAAATTAGAGAAAAAAAAGCTTTCTTTAAAAGAAAATTTGACAAATTTTATATGTGAAAAGCTGGTGAGAAAAAAAATCAAAAAACAGTTTGGGGGAAATTTGAAGGCATTTGTTTCAGGGGGAGGCGCATTAGATAATGAAGTAGGTTTATTTTTAAATTCGATCGGTTTACCAACACTTCAAGGATATGGTTTATCAGAAGCATCACCAGTTGTAAGTTGTAATACTATAGATGATATTAGGGTTGAAACAGTCGGACCTCCTTTTAAAGGAAATTTAGTTAAAATTGCAGATGATGGAGAAATACTTGTTAAGGGTGAGAACGTTATGATTGGCTACTGGAACAATGAAGAAGAAACAAAAAAAGTTTTAAAAGATGGATGGTTATTTACTGGTGATATAGGAGAATTTCAAGGAGAATTTTTAAAAATAACCGATAGGAAAAAAGATATTATTATAACACCAGGTGGAGATAATATATCACCAACTAAAATTGAAAATGATCTAAATAAATTAAATTTTATTGAACAAAGCTTGGTCTATGGAGATAACAAAGCATATTTAATTTGTTTAATTGTTTTAAGCCCTGATCACAAAAATATTAGTAAAAATGAAATTCAACAAGAAATAGAAAAAATAAATAAAAATTTATCTAAAATAGAAAAAATAAAAAAATTTATAATAATTAATGAACAATTTACAATTGAAAACGAAATGATGACACCAACATTAAAATTAAAAAGATATAAAATTATACAAAACTATCAAAAAGAAATAGAAAAACTTTTTTAATTCTTAATTAAAATAGATTATAAAGCCCATAAACGTTAACTTTTTTTACTTATTAAAAAAATTGATTGAAAAAATATTTTTTAAAAAAAATATTGAGAATTTTTCTTTAATTAAAGAATTGACATCACTTGTATAAAAAAATAAAAATAACTTAACAACGAATCACTTTGATTCGTTTAACTTAAACAGGGAGCTAAAGATGGCTACAAAAAGAAAAGCTAAAAAAGCTAAAAAGAAAACTAAGAAAAAAGCTAAAAAAGCTAAAAAAGCAAAAAAAAGAAAAAGATAGTATCTTAATCTTTTTAAAAAACGCTTCTCATAACGATACACGTGTGAGAGGCGTTTTTTTTACTCTGTTATTTAATCTTCAGTTTCGATAGTAGGTGGTTCGATTTTAGATATTTCTGGATCTTGGGCCTTGATTGGAACAGCACTAGTTTTTGTTTGAGCCTGCCCCTCTAAATTTCTTTTTAAAGCTTTATCTAATTTTTTTTGTGTATCCTCTAATGATACACCTATTATTATATGAAATTCTGATAAAAGTCTTTCATAGGCTTTTTCAAAAAGCTGTCTCTCACTATAAGATTGATCAACCATTAAGTCATCACCTTTATTTAAATCTCTAACAACTTCTGCAAGTTCATAAATTTTACCAGAGGAAATTTTAGATTCATATTCTTGAGCTCTTCTGCTCCACATTGACCTTTTTATTTTTGGTTTACTTTTTAAAATAGAAATACATTTATTTACCTGGTTAATAGTTGCTAGTGGTCTGAGGTGAGACTGTTTGTTAACTGGAACCATTCCATTAGCTTTATCTTTTTCAAATTTAAGTACATATGTCTCAACGTCAATACCACCAATATTGATTTTTTTAAATTCCATAATTTGACCAACACCATGTTTTGGGTAAACCACAAAATCTTTGACTTTATATTCTTTTTTTTCAGTATTTTGCTTTTTGACTTTTTTTATCTCTGGTTTTAATTCATTGCTTTTTGAAATTCTTAGATTATCAACTTTTGTTTCTACTTTTTCTGTAGGTAATTTTTTATTATCAATTTTTACTTTTGATTTAGAATCCTTATTAATTTTACCTGGAGTTATTTTAACTTTTTTTATAGTTTTAGTTTTTTTTGTTAAACTATTTTTTTTAGAATCTTTACTCTTAAGCTTTTTACTAACTTTAGCAGATGGCTTAGATACAACTTTTTTCTTTACTTTTTTCAATGGATTATTTTTAAAGATTTTCGTTAAAATATTTTTCGTACTTATTTTCTTCATTTTTATATTTTTCGTGATCCACTGGGGGATCTTTTTTTTCAGTTATGTTTGGCCAAATTTCAGAATACTTGGTATTCACTTCAAGCCATTTATCAGTACCAGACTCAGTATCTGCTACTATAGCATCAACAGGACATTCTGGCTCGCAAACGCCACAATCTATACACTCATCCGGTTTAATTACAAGCATATTTTTGCCCTCATAAAAACAATCAACGGGGCAGACCTCTACACAGTCCATTAATTTACACTTAATACATTTGTCATTTACAACATAGGTCATTTTTTTAATTCACTTTTTATTTTTTCTTTTATATCGCCCATAACTTTAGCATCTATATATAGTAAACCAGCAAGTCTCCTCATTAAGTTTGTCTCATACATATCTGCGTTATCATCTGAATAAATAATTTTCCATAAAGACTCAATGATCCTAATTTTGTCTGATTCAGCAGCATTTTTAACCTCTTTTGTGAAATTAAGTATTTGGTTTGAATTTTCCTCAATAACTGAAGCATCTGAAATTAATTTATCTATATTTGAACTTGCTGCACCCAATTCAATTAAAGTTTTTTTTATAATCTCTTTTTCTTTATCTTCATAATTTTCGTCAATTTTTGCCACATGAATTAACAAAGCTGCAATATTGGAATAAGATTTGTCATCATTCACGATATCTTCCCCTTTTTCTTTTTTTTTAAAAAAATTTATCATTAATTAAAATTTAAATCTTTTAATATCTTAAATGGATTATTTAAAGAAGTAGTCTTTTTAAGAGTTTTTTTAACTTGTTTTTGAGGAGTGTATTTGAAATAAATATCTTTATCTTTTTCGAGTGTTTTGTAATTCATTTTTTCAATTAATTTTTTAAAATTTTCTTTACTACATCCTAATAAATTAAGCATTTCAGGAACTAGTTTAATTTCTTTACCTTTTTCAGAGTCAGAGTTTATGATTTGGACAAATAATCTTTCTAAAATATCAATTCTAATAAAATAATTATCAAAACATTCAAAGCCACAAAGAAGCATAAAATCTTTATTTTTAATATTTTTATTATCTAAAAAATTTAAGCCAAAAGTAGGAGGAGTTAGATCAAAGTTTTTTTGATTAAAATTTTTCCACAGTAGTGTTCTTAAGGAAACAGCTTCAGGCTTTAATAGTCTAAATAAAAAAATATGATATCTACCAAATTTTACACCTAAATTTCTTAAAATTTTTCTTTCCTCCTGACCAAGTTTTTTTAAATATTCGACTACTACTTCTCTTTTAATTACGCCATTGTTTTCATACAACTGGAAAGCCAACGCTTTAATTGATGAATTACTTTCTTTTAAATTTTTTAATTCAATTAGACTTTTTAAGACTAAGTTTATTTTTTCTTTAATCCAATTTTTAATAAATTCTAACAACTTTTGTTTGTCGTTATTTTCTAAAATATCATCTACTATTAAAAATATATCTGGATTTAAATAGTCCTCACCTGCTATTAATTTAGCAATCGGAAAATCTTTCCAATAAATTTTAAAATCATCTTTTATTTCTATTAACCCTGTATCTATAATAGATTGAATTCTTTTTTGTAATTCTGGGCCCACAGTTTGTCTCGCCGCTTTTTTTAATGATTTAACATCAGTTTCGAGTGCACCGGTTTTTAGATCCATCTCAAACCTCAAACCTTTTAAGTCCCCAATAAACTGTTCATCAATTATTACTTTGTTATCTTCCATTATCTCAGTTTTGAATTCCATATCTTGTTTTAATCCCCTTGCAAGCACACTAGCTCTTTTATCAATAAAAGTTTTAGTAAGTTCCTCATGTAGTCTGTCAGATAATCTGTCTTCTAATAATTTTGTTTTTTCTATCCAATAATTTTGGCTTTCAACCCAATTAATTTTATTTGAAACATATGACCAAGTTCTAACATTTGCAATTCTATTTGATAAAGAATCAACATTTCCTTCTAATTTATCCAATTTTATTAACTGCAACCTCATATAATCATCAGTAATTTTACCGTCCTTACCATTTAAAAAGCTAAAAACTTTACTAACCACCTCAAGATGGTTGCCATAAGTTTTTTTTACAAAATCAGGAATTTGACAACAATCCCAAA
>Ga0307986_10000777_pt1 | contig 23486 bp, 21 predicted proteins | sample EllFjometageno82_FD_203170 | JGI IMG/M metagenome (GOLD analysis project Ga0307986, IMG submission 203170) | Marine microbial communities from Ellis Fjord, Antarctic Ocean - #82 | ecosystem: Environmental > Aquatic > Marine > Unclassified | place: Southern Ocean | collected 2014-10-09
TAACAATGTTCTCTTTTTTTAAAAAAAAAAAAATAGTAGCTCATATCAAGCTAAATGGTGTAATTGGCAATGTGGGTAAGTTCAAGCAGGGTATAGATTTTTCAGGACAAGAGGAGATTATTGAGAAAGCATTTTCTTTAAAAAAAGCAAAAGCAGTAGCAATTACTATAAATTCACCAGGTGGATCGCCCGTACAATCTCACTTAATTTATAGATTTATTAGAGAACAGGCTAAAAAAAATAAAATGAAAGTAATAGTGTTTGCCGAAGATGTTGCTGCATCAGGTGGATACTTAATAGCTTGCGCAGGAGATGAAATATATGCAAATTCAAGTTCAATTATTGGATCTATAGGAGTTATTTATTCATCTTTTGGTTTTACAGAGTTGATTAAAAAGATTGGAGTTGAAAGGAGAGTTCATACTGCTGGAAAAAATAAAAGTTCACTAGATCCATTTCAAGAAGAGAAAACAGAAGACATTGAAAGACTTAAAAATATTCAATTAGATCTTCATAAGGATTTTATTCAAGTAGTTGAAGAAAGTAGGGGTTCTAAACTTAAAACAGGTGAAATTGAATTGTTTTCAGGAGAGTTTTGGGCTGGAAGTAAAGCAAAAGAATTAGGCTTAGTAGATGGACTAGGAAATGCTAACGAAGTTTTAAAAGAAAAATTTGGACAAGATGTTGTTATCAAAAAATTTGAAAAATCTAAAGGCTGGCTAAGTAAGAAGTTTTCTTCATCTAGTAATCATATAGACCAGCTAGCTAATATTTTAGAAGAAAGATCAATTTGGCAAAGATATGGCTTCTAAAGCAAAAATTTTAAAACCTAAATTTCAATCTTTTCAAGATACCATTTTAAATCTTCAAAAATATTGGGGTAAACAAGGGTGTATCGTCTTACAGCCATATGATATGGAAATAGGAGCGGGGACTTTTCATCCAGCGACAACTCTAAGGTCGTTAGGAAATAAACCATGGAAGGCTGCATATGTTCAGCCGTCAAGAAGACCGACAGATGGAAGGTATGGAGATAACCCAAATAGACTACAGCACTATTATCAATTTCAAGTTCTAATAAAGCCATCTCCAAATAATATTAAAAAACTTTATTTAAATAGCTTAACAGTAATTGGTATCAACCATAAAGAGCACGACATTAGATTTGTAGAAGATGACTGGGAGAGTCCAACCCTAGGTGCGGCAGGGCTTGGTTGGGAAGTTTGGTGTGATGGAATGGAAATTACACAATTTACTTACTTTCAGCAAATGGCAGGGATTGAATGTAAACCAATCTCAGTTGAAATTACATATGGTCTCGAAAGAATTTGCATGTTTACACAACAAAAAAAAAATGTTTATGACCTTCTATGGAATGATGAAGGGATAAAATATGGTGATGTGTTTCATCAAGCAGAAAAAGAATTTTCGGCCTACAATTTTGAACATGCCAATACAGACAATCTTTTTAAAATGTTTGATATGCTAGAGCTAGAAGCTAAAGCATTAATTCAAAAAGAATTGTCACTACCTGCATATGATCAATGTCTAAAAGCAAGTCATGTGTTTAATATTTTAGATGCAAGGGGAGTTATTAGTGTTGCTCAAAGAGCAGGCTACATTGGGAGAATTAGAGATATTACAAAAGGCGTTGCAGAAATTTGGCTTAACAGTCAAACAGGATAATGTCTGAGTTTTTTTTAGAACTTTTTAGTGAAGAAATTCCTGGAGCCATGCAGAGCAGCTCACGCGCAATATTATTAACAAATTTTCAAAAATTATTTCAAGAAAAACAAGTAACATTTAAAAAAAGTGCATCATATTCAACTCCAAATAGACTTATAGTTTCATATGAAGGTTTAACCAAAACAATAATACAAAAAACGGAAGAAATTAAGGGGCCGAATGTTAATGCACCAGAAAAAGCAGTAGACGGCTTTATAAGATCCAATCAGATAGATAGAAAAGATTTATTTAAAAAAATAATTGAAAAAGGTGAATTTTATTTTTTTTTGAATTCATCAAAAAAAATAAATACTATGGACTTATTGCAAGATCAGATTCCAATAATTCTTGATAAAATGCAATGGAAAAAATCAATGAAGTGGGGCGATTTTAACCTTAATTGGGCAAGGCCGTTAAAGTCAATATTAGCCACATTTGATGGTAAAAGTTTAATCTTTAAATTTCATCATCTGACTAGTTCAAATACAACTTTTATTGATAAAGAATTTGAGGATAAGAAAAAAATATTTAAAGATTTTAAAAGCTATAATAAGTTTTTTTATCAGTCAGGAATAATTACAAATAACAACTTAAGAAAAAATTTTATAGAAAAAGAGATTCAAAAAATTTCTAAAAGAAAAAATTTCATAATAGAAACTAATAGTAAACTTTTAGATGAAGTCACAGGATTGGTTGAGAAACCAAATATTTTAGTTTGTAAATTTGATGAAAAATTTTTGAATATTCCAAAAGAAATTTTAATCATAACAATGCAATATCATCAAAAATATTTTCCCACATTCAATCAAAAAGGAAAAATTACAAATGAGTTTTTAGTAGTTGCAAACAGCAAAGACATAAAAGGATTTATTAAATTAGGAAATGAAAGAGTGGTTGAAGCTAGATTAAGTGACGCTCAATTTTTTTGGGAAAAAAATAGATCACAAAATTTAGTTAAACAAGTTTCAAAATTAAGGGCTATGAGCTATTTTAAGGGACTGGGATCTTACTTTGATAAAATTCAAAGAATGAGAAAACTTGGTGGAATGATTTCTGACGAACTATTAATTAGTAAAGAAAAAGTAGAGCTATCAGCCTCTATCTGCAAAGTAGATTTAATTTCAGATCTAGTAGGAGAGTTTCCGGAGCTTCAGGGAATTATGGGTGGACATTTTTCTGAGTCACAAGGTTTTGATAAAGATATATGTTTAGCAATAAGCGAACATTACCTTCCATCTGGATTAGACAGTAAGGTGCCAAAAAAACCTTTTAGCATTGCCTTAGCATTAACCGATAAACTTGATACTCTAGTAGGATTCTTTGGCATTAATCAAAAACCAACAAGTTCAAAAGATCCATATGCATTAAGAAGATCGTCTTTAGGAGTTATTAGATTAATAATTGATAATAATAAAGAATTTAAAATTAAAGATTTAATTAACTACTCAATCTCATTGTATAAAGAGCAACAACTTGAGCTGTCTAACGAATTTTTACAGAAAGAATTGACAGATTTTTTACTAGATAGATTAAAATATTATATGAAAGAAAAAAAAATTCGTGCTGATATTATTGAAGGTAGCATTAGTGCATATGGAATAGACCATGTAAATAAAATATATAAAAAAGCATTAGCTCTAAATAATATAATTAATAGTCAAACTGGAGGAGATATTATTTTAAGCTACAAACGTGCTTCAAATATTATAGACAGTCAACTGAGGGGCAAACAGCTTGAACTATCAAACACGACTGATCCTGCTATTTTTAAAAATGATTTTGAAAAAAATTTATTTAAAACAATTAATCAATTAAGAAAATATTTTGCTAGTATTCATAAAGATGAAAATTATGAGCAATCGTTGAGTAATTTGGCTAATGCTAAAAAGGTAATTTTCGAATTTTTTGACAATGTTAAAGTTAACGATGAAGATATGAGTATTAAAAAAAACAGGTTGGAACTTTTGCAAATGTTATGTAAAACGTTTGATAATTACATAAATTTTTCAAATATTGAAACCAACTAATGAATAAATTGATTTTAAATTTTAAGTCAAAAGATTTAAAAAATATTAAGAATCCTAAAAATTTATTAGGTGGAAAGGGTGCAAATCTTTCTGAGATGGGAAGAATGGGATTGCCCGTTCCTCCAGGGTTTACAATCTCCACTAAAGTGTGCGATTTATTTTATAAAGATAAAAAAAAATTAAATTCAAAAATAATTAATACTATTAAAAGAGAATTAAAGAATATTGAAAAAGAAGACGGAAAAAAATTCGGTGATTTAAAAAACCCATTATTGTTATCTGTTAGGTCAGGAGCAAGAGTTTCAATGCCGGGAATGATGGATACAATTTTGAATCTTGGCCTAAATGATAAAACAGTAATTGCTTTAGCAGACAAAACATCTAATGCAAGATTTGCTAATGATAGTTATAGAAGATTTATTCAGATGTATGGTAATGTTGTAATGGGCGTCGAAGGCTATCATTTCGAAGAATTAATCGAAAATTACAAATTAACCAAGGGTGTTCTTTTAGATACAGATTTAGACGAATATGATTGGGAGGGCTTAATTAGAGATTTCAAAAAAATTGTTAAAGATCAAACAAAAAAAGATTTTCCTCAAAATGTATTTGATCAATTATATGGAGCAATTAGTGCAGTATTTTTATCTTGGGAAAGTAATAGGGCAAAAGTTTATAGAAGATTAAATCAAATACCTGCTGAATGGGGAACGGCAGTTAATGTTCAATCAATGGTATTTGGAAATATGGGTAATGACTGTGCAACAGGAGTTATTTTTACAAGAAACCCATCTGATGGAAGCAATGAAGTTTATGGAGAGTATTTAATTAATGCTCAAGGAGAAGATGTTGTAGCAGGAACAAGAACTCCACAATATATAACTAAAAAAGCTAGACAAGATGCAAAAGCAAAAGAACCATCTATGGAAGAATCTATGCCAAAAGTATTTAAACAATTAGATAAAATTTTAAAAACTTTAGAAAAACACTATAAAGACATGCAAGATGTTGAGTTTACTGTTGAAAATAAAAAATTGTGGATGCTACAAACTCGATCAGGAAAAAGAACTGCAAAGGCAGCAGTTAAGATTGCTGTTGATATGGTTAAGGAAAAACTTATCTCAAAAAAAGAAGCAGTATTAAGAATAGATCCAAATTCATTAGATACATTATTACACCCAACATTAGATGAAAAAAGTTCAATACATGTTATTGCAAATGGACTGCCTGCTTCACCAGGTGCGGCGTGCGGTAAAGTGGTTTTCTCTTCAAATGAAGCAGAAAGATTAAATGACATGATGCAAGATACAATTTTAGTTAGAATGGAAACTTCACCTGAGGATATTCATGGAATGCATGCTGCAAAGGGAATTTTAACTGCAAGAGGTGGAATGACAAGTCACGCAGCAGTTGTTGCAAGAGGCATGGGAAGACCATGCGTTTCAGGATCTAGTGAAATAGATATAAATTATGAAACTAAAACTTTTAAAACATCATCTATAGAAGTTAAAGAAGGAGATATAGTAACAATAGACGGTTCATCAGGTAGAGTTATTTTAGGAAAGGTGCCAACAATTAAGCCAGAAATCTCTGGAGATTTTTCAAAATTAATGAGTTGGGCTGATGGTTTCAGAAGATTAAAAGTAAGAACGAACTCAGAAACGCCGCTAGATACAAAAATAGCACGAAAATTTGGTGCTGAAGGCATCGGTCTTTGTAGAACCGAACACATGTTTTTTGATGAAGAAAGAATTTTATCAGTTAGAGAAATGATTCTATCTAAAACGAAAGAAGATAGAAATAAAGCATTAGAAAAACTTTTACCTCATCAAAGGAGAGATTTTTCAGAGATATTTAAAATAATGTATAGTTTACCAGTTACAGTAAGATTGTTAGATCCACCATTACACGAGTTTCTTCCTAAAACAGAAAAAGAAATCAATGATGTAGCAAAAGCTGTAGGCCTACCTTTAAAAGAAATTGAATCAAGAATTAATGAACTGCATGAACAAAACCCAATGTTAGGACATAGAGGGTGTAGATTGGGAATTTCATTTCCAGAGATTTATGAAATGCAATGTAGAGCAATTTTTGAAGCTTTATCAGAACTTAAAAAGAAAAAAATAAAATCAGCATTCCCTGAAATTATGATTCCCCTAGTCTCTACAGAGGCAGAAATAAGAATAATGAAAGATTTAGTAACAAGAATAGCCGATCAAGTTCAAAAAGATAATAAAGTTAAAATTGATTATATGGTTGGAACCATGATTGAACTACCAAGAGCAGCTTTAAAAGCAAAAGATATAGCAAAGCATGCAGACTTTTTTAGCTTTGGAACTAATGATTTAACGCAAACAACTTTTGGAATAAGTAGAGATGATAGTGGTAAGTTTTTAAATGATTATATTGAAAATAAAATATTCTCAGTCGATCCATTTATTTCAATTGATGATGGAGTTGGTGATTTAATTGAAATAGCTGTGGAAAAAGGAAGAAGACAAAACAAAAAAATTAAACTTGGAATTTGTGGAGAGCATGGTGGAGACCCAAAGAGTATTATGTTTTGCTCAGACGTGGGTTTAGATTATGTGTCTTGTTCACCTTATAGGGTTCCGGTAGCAAGACTAGCTGCTGCACAAGCAGAACTATCTAAAAAAAATTAAATTTCTAATTTTAAATCTATAGCAGGCGCGCTATGAGTAATACTACCAATGGAAATTCTATTAACCCCTGTTGCAGCAACTTTTTTAATGGATTTTAAATTAATATTACCAGAAGCTTCTGTTTCATAATATTTTTGAGCCATTTTAACTGCAGCTTTAAGGTTTTTAATATTCATATTATCAAACAAAACAGTATTAAATTTTAAATTCATTATTTTTTTAAGTTGATTTATACTATCTACTTCAACGGTAATTTTTCTACCTTTTTTATTTCTAATAGCAAGTGAGACTAATGTTTTGATATCTGAACTTGCTATATGATTATCTTTAATTAAAAATTCATCACTCAAGTTAAATCTGTGGTTTACACCTCCACCTAATTTAACAGCATACTTTTGTATTACTCTTAAGGTTGGAATTGTTTTTCTAGTACAGCAAATTTTGCATTTTTTATTAACCAAATTAACAAATTGATTAGTTTTTGTCGCAATACCAGAGATATGGCTTATAAAATTTAATGCAACTCTTTCACCGATTAGAATATTTTCAGCTTTGCCCCTAATTGTTACTATTAAATCATTTTTTTTAACTAATGAACCTTCTTTTTTTTTAATAGAAAATTTGATTTTATTATCTATTAATTTAAATGTTTGTTTCGCAAACTCTAATCCTCCAATTACTGCTTTTTGATTGGAAATTATTTTAACTTGTATAATTTTAGTATTTTTAACTAAATTCGAAGTAATATCACCTGAGGGGTAAAGATCCTCGTTTAGTGCTAGCTTGACTATGTTCTTTATATAATAATTGCTTAATTTTATTTGAGACACTTTTATTATCTGCCGATTTCAGTCATTCTTTCAACAGGTATTCTTGCTTTTCTTATCATTTCTTCATCCATAATTATTTCACCAGTTTCATTTTCCAGACAGTCTAAAATTTTTGGCAAAGTAATTTTTTTCATATGAGGACATAAGTTACATGGTCTAATAAATTCTACATTTGGATTATCTACCTGTATATTATCACTCATTGAGCATTCGGTAACCATCATTACTTTTTTAGGTTGGTTCTCCTCAACGTACTTAATCATTCCACCAGTCGATCCAGCAAAATCACTTGCTTTAATTACTTCAGGTGGACATTCAGGATGTGCAATTATTTTGATACCAGGATTTCTTTCTCTAATATCATGTATTTCTTTCTCATTAAACTGATCATGAACCATGCATATTCCTTTCCAGGCAATAATTTCGACATCAATTTGGGAAGCTACATATTTTGCTAAATAATTATCTGGTAAAAAGATTACTTTTTTAACACCTAACGATTTTACAATTTTAACTGCATTGGCAGATGTACAACATATGTCTGTTTCAGCTTTTACTTCTGCTGAAGTATTTACATATGATACAACAGGTACACCTGGATATTTTTCTTTTAATAACCTTACGTCTTTACCAGTGATTGATGATGATAAAGAACAACCAGCAGTCATATCCGGTAATAAAACTTTTTTTTCAGGACTCATTAACTTAGAAGTCTCAGCCATAAAATGAACTCCTGCCATTACAATTATATCAGCTTTTGTTTTTGCAGCCTCTACTGCTAGAGCCAAAGAGTCTGCTGCAACATCTGCCACACCATGATAAATTTCAGGAGTTTGATAATTATGTGCAAGAATAATTGCATTTTTTTCTTTTTTTAATTGATTAATTTTATGAATATAAGGAGCATGAATAGACCATTCTATCTCAGGCATAACTTTAGAAATTTTTTGATAAATAGGATCTGTTGCTTTTCTTATTTCAGATGTAAATTCCATAGCAAAACCTATCAATTAGAAACATTCTTGTCATTCATTTATTGTGACGCACTATTTAATCCAATCAGGTATTTTGATTTTTAACGTGGCATTTTCGCTTATAAGTTCCTTTTCCTCATTAAAATTATTATCTAGATATTTAACTAACGCAAATGGATATTCGTTATTAATTAAGACTTTTCCCACCTCTATACCAGAGCTATAAATAGAAGCATTTACTTTTAACTCTCCTTTAAGTACCTTGATAGGTAGAAGTCTTTTCGAAAGTTTGTTTTTTAATTTAATTCTAGCAGTATTTTCTTGACCAACATAGCAACCTTTTTTAAAATCTATTCCATTAAGTTCTTCAAAATTACACTCAATACCAAATAGTTTATTTTGTAATTCATTCATCTCTTTTTGAGGAATACCCAATCCATGACTTAATTGATAATATTCATCAACTGGAGAATCTTTTAACTCTAATTTCTTTAAAGATAGATAAAGTTTCTCCAAATTAATAATAAGCCTTGCACCTAAATTTTTATTTCTTGGGTCCAACATAATAGAATCCTCCCTATATTTGATCGTATTTCCAGGAACATCTTTTACACCTTCAAACTTTAAAAATTTTTCTCTATTAAATGCAGCGATAACAAATTCGTTACTTAAATTCATAATTTCAACTTTAGATCTAAGTTTGTAAATACTCAGTTGTTTAAAAAGTGCCTCTGTTTGAGATTTTTCACAATCAATGAAGTACCCAGACTTGTGTTTTGAAACAATGAAAGCAAATAAAAACTTTCCTTGGGGGGTTAATAGTGATGCGAAACAACTATTAGTCTCACTAACCTTATTAATGTCATTACTAATTAAATTTTGTAAAAATTCTTTAACATCTACTCCATTTATATAAAGAATTCCCCTGTCTTTCAAAATATATACATTTTTAATATTCATAATTGATTGATGTCTGAATATAATATAATTACTTTTTTTATAAATGTTAGATCTAATAATTAAAAACGGCTCATGCTACATAGATAAAAATCTTAAAGATCAAGATATTGCAATCAAAGATGGTAAAATTATTAAAATTGGTAAAATAGATGCTGAAGCAAAAGAAATATTTGATGCTAGAGACCTAACAGTTCTACCGGGGTGCATTGATACTCAAACTCATTTTAGAGAACCAGGATCAACTGATACCGAAGATCTTTACTCAGGAAGTAGAGCGGCAATAGTAGGTGGTATAACAAGTGTTTTTGAAATGCCTAATACCAATCCTCCAACTTCTAATAAGGTAGAATTCCAGAAAAAATTAGATCTCGCAAAGAATAGAATGTATTGTAATTATGCTTTTTATTTTGGAGCAACACCAGATAATGCAGATGAATTGGCTGATTTAAAAAATCTAGAGGGGTGTTGTGGAATTAAACTTTTTGCAGGCTCTTCAACGGGAAATTTATTAGTTCAACATGAAGAAGATATGGAAAAAGTATTTAAAAGTAGTTCAAAAGTTGTTGCTGTTCACTCTGAAGATGAAGAAATTTTAAATATGAGAAAAAAATTAATTAAAGAAGGAGATGTTCATACACATCCTCTTTGGAGAAATGATGAATGTGCAATTTCATCAACTAGAAGAATTGTAAGAATAGCTGAACGATATAAAAAGAAAGCACATATTCTTCATGTAACAACAAAACAAGAGATTGATTTTTTATCACAGCACAAAGGCAATATTACATTTGAAATTACACCTCAGCACTTAACTATTTATGCTCCAGATTGTTACAATAAACTTGGAACTTATGCTCAAATGAATCCTCCTTTAAGAGATAAATCTCATTATGATAGGTTGTGGTATGGAGTAAAAAATAATCTTAACGACACAATTGGTTCTGATCATGCTCCACACTTAAAAAAAAATAAAGAAAAAAGTTATCCAAATTCACCGTCTGGTATGCCAGGAGTTCAAACTCTTATGCCCGTTATGTTAAATCATGTTAATGATGGAAAGCTAAGTCTTGAGCAATTAATGAACTCAGTATGTGAAAATCCTGTAAAAATCTTTGGAATTAAAAACAAAGGTTTTATTAAAGAAGGTTTTAATGCTGACTTTACAATTGTGGATATGAATAAAAAAATTATAATTAAAAATGAAAATATTGAAAGTAAGTGTGGTTGGTCACCTTTTGATGGATTTGAATTTAAAGGAACTCCAGTTTCAACAATTGTAGATGGCAAAATTAAAATGAGAGACGGAAAAATTTTAGGTGAACCTGAGGGAAAACCTTTAATTTTTTAAGATATTATTTTTAATTAAATCTTTTTTTATCTCAATTAAAATTTCAGGATCATCAATTGTAGCTGGTATTTTATACTCTTCATTGTCAGCAATTTTTCTAATAGTTCCTCTTAATATTTTTCCAGACTTAGTTTTTGGTAATCTTTTAACTACAATTACAACTTTAAATGCAGCAACTGGTCCAATTGTATCTCTAACCATTTTTACACATTCTTTTGAGATAGTTTCGTTATCTTTTTTAACTCCTGTTTTGAGAACTATAAGACCTATCGGCAATTGTCCTTTTAATTTATCTGCAATTCCTAATACTGCGCACTCAGCTACTGATTGATGGTCGGATAGAACCTCTTCAATTGCACCCGTTGAAAGTCTATGACCTGCAACGTTAATTACATCGTCTGTTCTAGACATAATCCAAATATAACCATCTTCATCAATATGACCAGCATCATAGGTTTCATAGTAACCTTCATAATTAGTCATGTAATTATCTTTATACCTTTTGTCTGCATTCCATAATGTTGGAAAAGTTCCTGGAGGCAGAGGAAGTTTTACAACAATATCTCCCATTTCATTTGGTTTAGCTAAAGTTTGATCAGGTTTCATAATTTTTACATCATAGCCAGGGACAGCTTTACAAGCTGAACCATATTTTGTTTTCATCATTTCAATTCCTGTACAGTTTGAGCTAATTGCCCAACTTGTTTCAGTTTGCCACCAATGATCAATTACAGGAACCTTTAATAAATTTTCTGCCCATTTAATTGTATCTGGATCCGCTCTTTCACCAGCTAAAAATAATGACTCAAATTTGCTTAAATCATATTTAGAAAAGAACTTACCTTCTGGGTCTTCTTTTTTAATAGCTCTAAAAGCAGTTGGAGCTGTAAAAAGAGATTTAACTTTATAATCAGAAACTATCTTCCAAAATGCTCCAGCATCAGGAGTTCCAACTGGTTTACCTTCAAATAGTACAGTAGTACATCCTTTGAATAATGGAGCGTAAACAATATAGGAGTGACCAACAATCCAACCAATGTCACTTGCTGACCACCAAACATCATCAATATCAATATTATAGATATTTTTCATAGTCCATTTTAGAGCAACTATGTGTCCACCAACATCTCTAACTATTCCTTTGGGAACGCCTGTGGTTCCCGAAGTGTACAAAATATATGCAAGATCATTTGAATTCATTTCTACACAATCAACTTCTTGAGAATTAGAAAGTGCCTCATCCCAGCTTATTTCTTTAGGAGCATTTAATTTTGTTTCATTTCCAGCCCTTTGAAAAAGAATAAGTTTTTCAATTTTATGAGAAGCCATTTTTATAGCCTCTTCTACCAAAGGTTTATACTCAACCGTTCTTCCTGGTTCAAATCCGCATGATGCAGTAACCAATACTTTTGCTGTGCTGTCATCAATTCTACTAGCAAGTTCATTTGATGCAAATCCACCAAACACTACGGAGTGAATAGCTCCAATTCTTCCACAAGCAAGCATTGCTATAACTGCTTCAGGGATCATTGGCATATAGATTATTACTCTATCACCTTTATTAACCCCTTGATTTCTTAGAGCTCCAGCAAACTTTGAAACTTTTTCTTTTAATTCTTTATATGTAAATTTTTTTTTACTTCCTGTGATAGGGCTATCGTAGATTAAAGCTAGCTTATCACCTCTGCCATTATCAATATGAAGATCTAGTGCATTATAACAAGTGTTTGTTACACCGTCCTCAAACCATTTATAGAAGGGTGGATTTGATTTATTTAAAATTTTAGTGGGCTTCTTAAACCAAAAAATGTCATTAGAAACCTCCTGCCAAAAATTTTCAGGGTTTTTTAAAGAATTTTGATAGATATCATTAAACTTTATTGTCATTATATTTGATTCTTTAATTTGCTTTTTTTTCGATTTATTAAGTTAAAAAGCATATTAAAATTTAAAAAGTAAGTAAAATCAACCCAAATTAGTCATAATTAAACCTTCTAAAAACCGAATTATTTTGATAGTTAACGACAACTTTGTTTAAACATTAGTTTAAACATAGTTTATATAAACTAAAGTTTAAAACTAACTAAAGAGGGAGTTTTTTATGAAAAAACTAAAATTGTTTGCTCTTACAGCTGTAGCCCTAATGGGTGTTTCAGGTGTGGCAAACGCAGAAACTGTGCCGTTGGCTACTGATGACTTTGTTGGGATCTCATTTTGGGTGATTTCAATGGGGATGTTGGCAGCAACTGCTTTCTTTTTCTTAGAAAGTGGTCATGTTGCAGCAGCATGGAGAACATCAATTATTGTTGCTGGTCTAGTAACTGGTATTGCATTTATACACTACATGTACATGAGAGGTATATGGGTCGAGACTGGCGAGTCACCAACAGTATTTAGATATATTGATTGGCTAATTACAGTTCCATTACAGATGGTAGAATTTTATTTAATTCTAGTAGCTGTAGGCAAAGCAAATTCTGGAATGTTCTGGAGATTGTTAATTGGTTCAGTTGTTATGTTAGTTGGAGGATATTTAGGAGAAGCAGAGTACATCAATAAAATGCTTGGTTTTGTAATCGGCATGGCTGGATGGATCTACATTCTTTATGAAATATTTTCAGGCGAAGCAGGAAAAGCAGCAGCAAAAAGTGGAAACAAAGCTCTTGTTACTGCATTTGGTGCAATGAGAATGATCGTTACAGTAGGTTGGGCAATTTACCCATTAGGTTACATATTTGGTCACCTAACAGGTGGTGTTGATGCTACCTCACTAAACGTGATTTACAACTTAGCTGACTTTTTAAACAAAATTGCGTTTGGTCTAGTAATTTGGGCTGCAGCAACGCAAGCTAGTGGTAAAAGAAGATAATTAGTAAAATCGAATAATTTAAAAAAGGGCGAGTACATTTTGTGTACTTGCCCTTTTTTTTTTAATTACTATATCTATGTAAATGCCTAAAATTACCTACATTGAAAATAGTGGAAATTCACAAACTATAGAAGTATCCAACGGACTTACTGTAATGGAGGGTGCCGTGCAGAATGACATTCCAGGAATAGATGCCGATTGTGGGGGTGGAATGGCATGTGCCACTTGCCATGTTTATGTCAAAGATGAATGGTTAGATAAACTTCCAAAAAAAGAAGATGGAGAAGAAGACATGCTGGATATGGCTTTTGAACCAAAAAAAAATAGCAGACTAAGCTGCCAGATAATAGTTTCAGATGAATTAGATGGATTAATAGTTAGCACTCCATCAAAGCAAGGTTAAATGATTAAAACAGATACTTTAATAATAGGTGCGGGACCGGTTGGATTATTTTGCGTCCATCAATTAGGAATAATTGGATTAAAATGTGAAGTAGTTGATAATTTAGATAAAATAGGCGGACAGTGCATCGAACTTTACCCAGATAAACCAATTTATGATATTCCTGCAATCCCTGAATGCACAGGGGAAGAGCTAACCAATAATTTAATTGAACAAATAAAAGCATTTAAAACAAATTTTCATTTAAATGAAAGAGTAGAAGAAATTAAAAAAGTTAAAAAAAATTGGTTTATTAAAACAAACAAAGGAACAGAATTTGAGGCTTCAAGTATAATTATTGCAGCTGGTGTTGGCTCTTTTGAATCAAGAAGATTTCAAGTAAAAGAAATTGAAAAATATGAGGGCAAACAAATACTTTATTCAATAAAAGATAAAAAAATTTTTAAAGATAAAACAGTTACAATTTTTGGTGGAGGAGATTCAGCATTAGATTGGGCAATCGAATTATCAAGCACATCTAAAGTTATATTGGTTCATAGAAGAGATGAATTTAGAGGAATGCAAGCAAGTATAGACAGGGTTAATCAATTAAAAGAAGAAGGTAAAATAGAAGTTTACACAAAATACCAATTAAATGCAGTGCAAGGAAAAGAAAAAGTTGAAAATATTTATATTAAACATGATGACGAAACTTTAAAAGAAATTAAAACTGATTATGTGCTCGGTTTTTTTGGACTGATAATGCAACTTGGACCAATTACTGAGTGGGGTTTAAATTTAGATAAAAAAACAATATCTGTAAACACTGAAACTTTTGAAACAAATAAAGAAGGTATTTTTGCGATTGGAGATATATGTACTTACCCAGGAAAACTTAAGTTGATATTATCTGGTTTTCATGAAGGTGCCTTGGCTGCTAGAGGATGTTTTAAATATGCTAAACCAGATGAAAAATATAGATTTGAATTTACCACTTCTTCAAAAACAGTAAAAGGTAGACTAGGCATTAAAGAGTGATAGAATTATTTAGTTCAGACACTCCAAATGGAAAAAAAGTTTCAATATTGTTAGAGGAGATAGGTTGTGATTTTAAAGTTATAGCAATGGATTTATCAAAGGATGATCAATTTAAAACTGAATTTAAAAAAATAAGTCCCTTTAGTAAAATCCCTGTAATACTAGATAATGAAAGTGGAGTATCTGTATTCGAGTCTGGTGCAATTCTTATATATTTAGCAGAAAAGTATAATAAATTTTACGAACAAAAAGACCGTAATGTTATAAATCAATGGTTAATGGCACAGATGGGAACAATTGGACCAATGCTTGGACAGCATCATCAGTTTCATCATTATAATCCTGGTAAAAGTCAATTTGGAGAAGAAAGGTTTTTTAAAATTGCTAAAAGACTTTATGGTGAGTTAGATGAAAGATTAGCAAAATCAGAATATTTAGCTGGGACCAATTATACAATTGCTGATATTGCAACTTGGCCCTGGATAGCAAGACACGAATGGCACGATATTGGACTTAAAGATTATAAAAATTTAGCTAGATGGTATTTAGATATCTCAAATAGAAATGCTGTTATTAAAGGGTATGATCTTTTAAAAAATGGTTCTGAAATACCAAAACTCTAATCGTCTGCATATACTTTTTCCTCTTTTTCGTGCTTTTCTTGAGCTGCTATACAAAGTTCAGCAATAGGCCTTGCCATCAATCTTTTTAAACCTATTGGTTCTGCTGTTTCTTCACAAAATCCATAAGTCCCATTTTTTACCCTTAATAGGGCTTGATCAATTTTAGAAATCAATTTAATTTGTCTATTGATAGCTTTCATTTCTACTGTTTTATCTGTGTAAGAGCTTGCCTGATCTACAATATCTGCTGAAACACTATTGTCATCCATAGAACCATTATAGAGCGCTTGATTATTTGCTTTTACTAATTCTTTTTTCCATTCTGTGAGCTTTATTTTGAAGAAGATAAGATGTTTTTCACCCATATACTTTTCAGCATCTTTTGGAGTGTAAGTTTTTGAAATTTTAATTGGTGCTTTAATTTTCCTTTCAGAAATAAGTGGTTTTTTTACCGCCATATAAGATTTTTTTGTTTTTGTATTAGTTTTTTTACTAGGTGATTTTAAGATTTTAGCCATATATTTAAATTTAAGATGCCGGAGTATATTCAGCAATTAATACGTGTCAAGCAAGCTTAATTCATATAAAATCTAGCAAATGTTACTTAATAAAAACAATATAGATAATTTATTTTACACTTTTATTATAATACATTTAGTTTTATGGACTTTAGTTCCATCACTAACAAACAATAACTTACCTCTAGATACAATAGAAGCTTTGGCCTGGGGAAGTAATTTGGATTGGGGATTTAACAAGCATCCACCTACAAGCGCTTTTTTTGCTGAATTATTTTATCAAATTTTTGGCAATAATGACTGGGCTTATTATTTATTAAGCCAAATTTTTTTAGTATTTTCTTTTTTTGTTATATTTAAACTTTCACAAGAAATTTATAAAAATAAAATTTTTGGATTTCTTTCAGTGGTAATATTAGAAGGCATATATTTTTATAATTATACAACGCCTGAATTTAATGTCTATATATCTGAACTACCATTTTGGACATTAACAGTTTACTATGCTTATAAAGCTAATTTTAGAAATAGTATTAAAGATTGGGTTCTGCTTGGTTTTTTCGGTGCAATTGGATTTCTATCCCACTACTTATTTTCTTATCTATTATTAAGTATTGCACTTTTTTTTATTTATATATTTTGTAAAAATAAAAAATTAAATTTTAAATCACTGATTGCTCTAGAGATATTTATAATAGCTTTAATTCCACATTTATTGTGGTTGACGGAAAATAATTATATTACAATCACATATGGTTTACATCGAACTGACTTGGGATTAAACGATAAGGAGCTAATTAATCATATAATTTATCCACTTTCTTTTTTATTAAAACAAATTGGAATATTAATTCCTTTTTGGATAATGTTATTTACACTTGTTGGTAAATTTAAATTTAAACTAAATTTTAAAGATACAAAATTTGTATTTTTAATTTTTATAAATTTTCTTCCAATAGTTTTAATTGCAATAACTTCACTTCTAACTGGATCGAAAATAAAAACAATGTGGTTAACTCCATTTTATTTATTTTTTGGCGTATTCTTTATTTATTTATTTCAAGAAAAAATTAATTTAAATAAATTAAAGAGTTTTTTTATTTTATTATTATTTTTTTTCATATTGTCTCCAATTATTTATTCGATAGTTTCATTATCTCAAAAAGATAAAAAAACAGATTATCTTGGAAAACAAATTGCGATTAAAACTCAATACGTCTGGGATCAGAATTATGATGGAGTCATAAATGTTGTACTTGGAGATGAGTGGCATGCAGGAAATTTATCATACCATTTAAAATCAAGACCAGTGTGGGAGGGATTTATTACAAAAGATAAGTTGAATTCATTGTTAGAGTTCACATGTATAGACACTGTTTGTGTGGGAAGAAAATGAGCAAAATAAAAATTTTAATTCCAGTATATAATGATTGGCGGTCTGTCTTTAAACTTTTAAAAAATATAGACTTACAAATTAATAATTTAAAACATGAAATTTCTGTTTTAATCATAAATGATTCTTCTACCGAAGTAAGGGTTGAGGATAGCCTGATATTAAATCATATTTACTCAATAAAAATAATCAACATGAGGAAAAACAGAGGACATGCAAGATGTAATGCAGTTGGATTAAAATATACTAATGATAAAGAAAATTTTGATTATATTATTCCAATGGATGGCGACGGAGAAGATAGACCTGAAGAATTAGTTCTACTTACTAATAAATTAAAAGATTATCCAGATAAAGTTATTACAGCTAATAGAGTCAAAAGATCAGAAGGGTTTTTTTTTAAACTTTGTTATCTAGCCCACAAGTATTTAACTTTCATTTTTACAGGTCAAACTATCAAGTTTGGTAATTATAGCTGCCTTCCTAAACTCACAGTTAATAAAATGGTTAATGAACCAGCAACTTGGAGTAGTTTTTCAGGATCGTTAGTTAAAACAGAAAAAGATAGAAAATTTATTCCCTCTTCAAGAGGACAGAGATACTTTGGTCCCTCTAAAATGAGTTTTGTTAATCTATTAAAACACTCTCTCTCAATTATTGCTGTTTTTAAAAAAACATTATTAATTAGATCTATATTATTCTTAATTGCTTATTTATTTTTAATCATAGGCAATATTTCCATTGTTACATTAATACCAGTTATTGGAGTTGTTATCATGATGCTCTCAGTAATTATTTTATCAAAGAGAGAAAATATGTCAGAGTTTAATAGTTCTTTAGACAATATTGATAGTGTAGAAAAAATTAAATAGCTTTTATTATTGGTAGCGAATGAAAGTCAGCAGTGTCTATTTTTGAAGAGTGATCTCTTCTCATATTCCATCTTTTATTTACTCCGGCACTAGCCAAACTTAGTGTTGATCGACCATATCTATAATTTGTACTGTCAATAGATCTCATTAAGCCTTTAATTTTCTCATCTTTCTCTGAAGAGAATAAATTTTTGCTACCATCTGAACTAATCAAACCAGTCAATGTTATGCCTGCTTTTTGATACCTGTATCCATTTATAAAGATTTCATTTAATGCAACCAAAGCAGTTTTAACTATTTCAATACTATTGTTGGTGGCAATTGGAAAATCTATAGTTTTAGCATTTGAATAATAAACTCCTCTATTTTGAAAAGGACTTGTTCTAACAGAAACTGTTATTGATTTTGCAATTAAGGATTCTGATCTAATTTTTTCAGAAGCATTTAAGCAATAGCTAGCAACAGCTTCTTGGAGTTCTTGAAATTTTTCAACTCTTGTACCAAATGATCTTGATACTACACAACTTTTTCTTTTTGAAGTTTTAGTTTCCAGCGGAATGCAAGGAATGCCTCTAAGCTCAAGTGCAGTCCTAGAACTTAATACATTAGAACTTTTTTTAATCCAAGTGTTTGACATATTTTTTAATTGTTTAGCATTGTAAATTCCATTTTGATGGTAAAATTTTGTAAGCTGTTTACCAACTCCCCACACATCATTAATATCTATCTTTTCTAATAATGGATCAATATTTTCAATTCCTATTAAGTTAGTGACACCAGATTGTTTTTTTTTGGCTATATGATTTGCAATCTTGCTTAAGGTTTTAGTTTTTGCAATACCAATACTTGTTGGAATTCCTGTCCATTGTAAAACAATACTTCTAATTTCTTTTGCAACATCTTCAATTTCATCATCAGGATAATTACTTAAATCTAAAAAAGCCTCATCAATAGAATATATTTCTAACTCAGGATTAAATCTTTTTAAAGTCCTCATAACTCTTCTAGATAAATCTCCATATAAAGAATAATTTGAAGAAAAAACATAAACTTTATTTCTAAGTATTATATCTTTAGCTTTAAAGTAAGGTTCCCCCATTTTTATACCAAGTGCTTTAGCTTCATTTGATCTTGCAATGATGCAGCCATCATTATTTGATAAAACGATCGCCGGTTTATTTCTAATCTTGGGATTAAATAATCTTTCACAAGAAACATAGAATGAGTTACAATCAACAAGTGCTATTTTTTTAGTACGTTGAATGAATGACATAAGTCACAACTCCCCAGATAAATACCTCAGATTCATCACTAATAATTATTTTATCTTCAATATTTTTTGAGCCTGATGTTAAAAACTGACCTTCTTTAGATCTAACAAAGCTTTTAACAACCAATTCATCGTAAACATTTGCAACAACTGTTGAAAAATTTTTAGGTTTTAAGCTTCTATCAATAACTAATAAGTCACCATCATAAATACCAACATCAGTCATCGACTTTCCTTGAACTCTAATGATAAATGTTGCTGGAACATTTTTAATGAGATGAACATTAAGATCTACATCTTCTTCAATGTAGTCTGTTGCAGGAGAGGGAAAACCTGCGCCTGCTTTATGTAGATAAAAAGGAATAGTTAGTTTCATGTTCTAGTTTTGTTCTTATTTATAGACTAGTTATACACTACACGCAATAGGTTGTATTTTGAGTCTGTAACTGAATCAAAGGTGAATCAAAACGTGAACATTCAAACTACATTTTGTAGCCTTGTGGATAACTTCAACCAGAGATAGTTTGATTAAAATAAAATGAAAAAACTTTTATCAATTTATATCTTAAGTTTGATTATGGTTTCTAATGTTATGGCAGCTGATGAAGTGAAATATACAATGGTTAGTAAAAGTAAACTTTATGAGATTAGAAAGTATTCTGATCGATTAGTTATTGAAACTGAAACTTCTGATAAAAATAGCGGTTTTAAAAAATTATTTAAATATATCTCTGGAGACAATAAAGATAAAAAAGAAATAAAAATGACCACGCCAGTTACACAAACAGAGAAAAATGGAAATATGACAATGCAATTTTATATACCTGCTGAATTTAATGAGAGCAATGTGCCGGACCCAAATAATTCAGAAGTTAAAGTTTTAAATATTAAAGGTGGTTTTTACGCTGCTATAGTATATTCGGGTAGAGCATCAGATGGTAATTATACTAAGCACAAAAATATTTTAGAAAATCAATTAAAGAAAGACAAAATATCAATAATAAGTAAAGCAATTAGAGCAACTTATAACAGCCCATTTACCTTGCCAATGCTTAGGAGGAATGAGGTGATATTTAAAATTGAAACAAATACTTAAGGAGAAATAAATGAAAAAACTAATATGTCATTGTGGAGAAGTAGAAGCTGAAATTAATTTAGATGGAGATTTGCAAAAGATGTTACAATGTAACTGCTCAATTTGTAAAAGAAGAAATGCAGTTATGGCAATGGTTAAGAATGAAGATTTTAAAATTACTAAAGGTGAAGATAAATTAAAACTTTATCAATTTCATTCAAAAGTAGCAAAACACTATTTCTGTTCTAATTGTGGAATTTACACACATCACAACCCAAGAGCTAATCCAGCGATGACGGGATTTAATCTTGGTTGTATAGATGAAATAAATACATTTGATTTAAAAGATGTTGCTATAAATGATGGTCAAAATCATCCTCTTGATAAAAAATAATTTTTTATGCAAGAAGTCAATGATTGTTTTACTAAAGTAAAAAGAGATTGTTTTAAATTTATCTCGTCTCAAGAAACAAAGAGAGATAAATTTAAGAATAAAAAAAAAATGATTAAATCTTTTTTAATCCCAGTAAGTTTTTGGATATCAAAGAAAGTTAATAAAAAAAAACCTTTAATGATTGGTTTGGCAGGAGGTCAAGGCTCAGGCAAAACAACTATTTCTTCAATTTTAACTTTAATTTTACAAAAGTATTTTAAATTAAAAGTTTTTAAAGTTTCAATTGATGATTTTTATAAAACAAGAAAAGATAGAAAATTATTATCTAAAAATAAGCACCCTTTGTTAATGACACGAGGGGTTCCCGGAACTCATGATATAGATTTAATGTTAAAATTTTTTAAAAAAATTAAGTTAAAAAACTTTAAAAATTTAGAAGTTCCTAAATTTAACAAAGCAATAGATGACCGTTATAAGAAAAGCTTGTGGTATAAAATTAAGTCAAAACCTGATGTAATAATTTTTGAAGGCTGGTGTGTCGGGGCTAAGGCTCAAAAAGCAAGTGAGCTTAAAAAACCCATTAATCCACTTGAAAAAGTTTATGATCAAAGTGCCAACTGGAGATCACACGTTAATAACCAATTGAAAACAAAATATAAGACACTATTTAAACAGTTAGATGGATTATTGTATCTAAAAGCTAAAAATTTTAACTTATTAAGAAATTGGAGATTAAAACAAGAGAGAAAGCTGTGGGTGCAGACAAAAAATAAAAAGAATTTAAAAATTATGAGCAGTGGAGATGTTATAAACTTTATGCAAACCTATCAAAGAATTACTCAACAAATGTTTAAAGATGCTATAAAAAACTCTTCTATAATAATGAATTTAAACAGCAGTCATCAAATTGAAAAGATAAGATTTAATAAATAATGAAAAAAATATTTATAATATTATTAGCATCAGTTTTGATTAATCAAAATACTTTTGCAGTCACTGTGTCTGAAGCACTACTTCAAGCGTATATTAATAACCCAGTGCTGAATGCAGAAAGAGAAAATATTCAAGTTTCCAAAGAAGATTTAGATATATCAAAAAGTGAATTTTTACCGACCATCACACTTTCAGGATCTATGAGTAAAGAGAATACAGGAAAACTTACAGATAGAGATGGAACAGTTTCATCTTTAACAGACGTTAGCCCAAAAACCCAATCAATAATTGTGGAGCAGAAATTGTTTCAAGGCTTTGCTGGAGTTGCGGGAATACAAAAAAGTAAAATTGGTTTAAGTCTTGCAGATGCTAAGCTTTTAAAAGTAGAGCAAGAAATTTTATATAAATCAATAGAAGCTTATTCGGGTTTAATATTTGCAAACGAAAAACTTAAGATTAATCAAATAAATGTAAATTTATTAGAACGACAAGTAGAAACAGATCAAGCAAGACTTGAAAGAGGACAAATTACTTTAGCTGATTTAGCTCAATCAGAATCTTCTCTTGCAGACGCACAAGCAAAATTTATAAAAGCTAAAAATGAAACAATTACTGCCAAGCTAGTTTATGAAAAAATAATTGGGCCAATTGCAAACATAGATGATTTAAATAAACAATCAGATCTTAATCTTAAAATTCCTGAAAATCTGAATAAAGCAATAAAACTTTCTAAAAAACATAATCCAGATTTAATCATAGCTAAACTAGATTATGAACAATCAGAAAAAGATGTTGTAATAGCTAGGGCAAATCTTTCACCCTCGGCAACACTATCTTTAAGTTCAACAAAAACCAATGACACAAGCTCAACTATTGATGAAAGAGATAAGGAAGTAGCTAAGGCAACTATTTCATGGCCTATTTTTAAAGGTGGCAAAAATTCAGCATTATTAAATAAAAGCAAAAATTTAAAGAACAGGAAAAAATTATTATTTGATAATGCCATTAAGACAAATGATACTAGTGTTGCAAGTTCATGGTCAAATTTGCAGTCATCAAAAAGTTTGTTAAACTCAGTTAATTTACAAGTCAAAGCAGCAGAAATAGCAAACGAGGGAATAACAGTTGAATACGAGTCGGGGCTCGGGAGATCTACTTTGGATGTGATACAATCTAACTCAATTCTTCTTACTTCTAAAATAAGTCTGGCTGAATATGAGAGAAATTATTTACTTTCTCAATTTAAATTACTTCAATCAGTTGGGCTTTTAAAAAATGATTACTTAAAACTCCAACAATAAAGGGCTCTTTTTCCTTAAAATTTTAACTATTGATAAAAAGAACAAAATGTGTACATTTAAGAGACGATTCGAACAATAATTATTTAATAAAAAAGGCATAAAATGACTAAAAATAACTTAAAAGTAGTTAAAACTACAAAAGCACAACAAGTAGAAGGCAACGAAAAAAATAAAGCTTTAGAAGCGGCAATGAGCCAGATTACAGATAATTTTGGAAAAGGTTCGGTTATGAAGCTTGGCCAAAGAAGAGCAATGGATATTGAATCAGTATCAACAGGCTCATTAAGTTTA
>Ga0307986_10000778_pt1 | contig 23453 bp, 30 predicted proteins | sample EllFjometageno82_FD_203170 | JGI IMG/M metagenome (GOLD analysis project Ga0307986, IMG submission 203170) | Marine microbial communities from Ellis Fjord, Antarctic Ocean - #82 | ecosystem: Environmental > Aquatic > Marine > Unclassified | place: Southern Ocean | collected 2014-10-09
TGGATCACCCACTCTAGCAACGAACATGCAAAGAAATTATACGATAAAATAGCCAATAACACTGGTTTTGAGCTCTATGAACTTAAAGGGGACTAAGTTTCAGCTAAAAGTCTGGAATTACTTGAAAAAAATACCCAAGGGTAAAGTGAAGACTTATACCGATATTGCAAAAGCCATTGGAAAACCCCTGGCAGTGAGAGCAGTTGCTAATGCTATAGGTAAAAACCCCTATCCTCCCGAAATACCTTGTCATAGAGTGATCAGATCTGACGGAAGCCTCGGCGGATATTCTGGAAAAGGTGGAATTCAAAAAAAACGACATTTATTGAGATCCGAAAAGGTCTTCATAAAATAGTATTTTTAGCCTATTAAACCTTCTAGAAATGTTGGTATTAAAAGCTTTTAATTAATATTAGTATAAATAATCGTAAATTGTATAATGCATCCTTCAGTTGTACTGCAAACGACCTGCCAGTCAAAATAAGGTGCTCTATGGAGCTTTAAAAGGTATATTCTCAGACTGCATTGCTCTACTAGTCAATAATATTAACACTTTTAGACAGTCGCTAAAAAGCCCTATTTTAAAGGGTTTTTTGACCCCCACCCTATATCCAAAAAAAATTATAAATATTTTATATCTATATAGTGTCTAGAAACATTGGTATTCAATACTTTTTATACTTCCCTTAATTTATCAATAAAGGAACTTTAAATTATTTTATTTATTTAAAATTTAAAATGATTTAATTTTATTATCTTAAATATTTGTAAAATTTTTCTAATATTTTATATTAAGTAAAACTCAATAATTACATATACTTAGTTATATAACTTAATGTATAATATTAAGTTATAGTAAATATATGTTATATAATATTAAAGGCTCTTAATAGTGGCCTCTCTTCTAGAAATGTAAATTCCACTAATGACGATTATAACTAAACCCAAAAAAGTCCAATTGTCAGGAAAGTTACCAAAGAAGTAATAACCAATAATTACGTTTGGAATGATCTCTGTATAGCCTAAAGGAGCTAATTTTGATGCATCAGCGTATTTTAAAGACAATATAAGGAACAAATGACCGATGCAGGCAAAGACCCCTATTCCAGCCATCATAGACCACTGAGAAAGGTCAGGATTAACCCATATAAAAGGCATGACACCAGTAACAGCAACTAATCCAACCAACCCAGTTAATAGTAGGGTTAGTAATGGATTATCTGAAGTGCTTAATTTACGAGTAATTATTAAATAAAAACCATACATAACTCCTGTTCCTAAAGCAGCTAAACTTGCAAGATTGATTTCAAGAAAACCAGGTCTAATAACAACTAAAGAGCCGACAAAACCAATTATAACGGCTGTCCATCTCCTAACACCTACCTTCTCACCTAACAACACAGGGGAAAATGCGGTAACTATTAATGGTGCAACAAAAGCTAGTGTTAATGCTTTGGCTAATGGAATTATTGATATCGCATAAAAGAAACAAATGTTCGCACAAAGTAAAATTAAACCTCTAAGTATTTGTAACTTTGGTTTGTCAGACCATACTAGTTGCTTGTTATAGAAAAAAAACATTACAGGAAGAGTAAAAGCTACAGTAAAAAAATATCTAGCCCATGTAATTTGAAGAACAGGTAGATCCGCACTTAAATATTTGGCAAATCCATCCATTACTGGAAGCATCATCCAACCTAATAAACTAAAAGTAATGGCTTTCATAAGCCAATAGATACAGTTTAATTTAAGTATTTTAAAGCAAAGAATAGGACCAAAGGTATGGTGATAAAAGACATTACAGTGGAGACAACAATCATGCTTGCAACACTATCGACAATTTTTTTAGGAGAATAAATTGAAGCTATAAGGTAATTTAAAACTGCGCTAGGCATAGAGCATTGAATTAATAAAGCACCAGCAGCAAAACCAGAAAGATCAAAATATTCAATTATTAAAAAACCAACAATAGGACCAAGAATAACTCTACCAATAGAAGAAATTAACGCTTTTTTAAATGAAAAGACTTTAAAACGAGTTAAGGCAATTCCTAATGACATTAAGATTAAAAAAATAGTAGCATACATCAATAGGAAAGTTGTATTTTCAACAAATGTAGGTAATTCAATTTTAAAATAAAGAAAAATAACGGAAATAATTATTGCATAAAAAGGAGGATTTTTAAGGATAACATTAATGTTAAATCTTCTATCAGCAAGAAATACTCCTAAGGTGAAGTGACATAATATTATTAAAGCTGATATTGCAGCGGCAACACCTAATCCTTGTGATCCATATGCAAATAAACATATGGGTAATCCCATATTTCCTGTATTTGGCATAACAAAAGGAGGAAGTTCGCGAATAATATCTTTTGTTTTTAAAAAAAATAAGAAAATGATTCCAATAAAAGTAAAAATTATAATTGCAATTAAATAATACCAGAAATAACTTTTAAATATTTCAAATGAGATTCCAGTTGATGTTAATGCATAAATAATCATTGCTGGTGTTCCAATATTAGCAGCAAAATTAGTTATGAAAGTTGTATCAATTTTGGGATTACTTTTACCCAGATAATAGCCAATGCCAACAACAAAAAATACAGGAAACAAGACTTCAAACAACTTTATATATATGTCCATTAGTTATAAATTCTAATCAAAGTAGGATATTTAAGAATATTCTTGTCTTTTTTAAAGATAGAGAGACAGTTCTTAAAATTAAGTTCATTTGTCTTATGGGTGATAATGACAATCGTTGCTTTATTATTTTTTTTATTAGGTGTTTGAATTAATCTCTTTATTGAAATTTTGTACTTAGCTAATCTATTAGTAATCATAGACAAGACGCCTGGCTTATCTTTAACTTCAAATCTCAAATACAAGGAATTAATATAATTATCTACATTATAGCATTTTATAGATTTACGTTTACTGCTTGAGATGCCAAACGGTTTCTTAATGTTGCCTCTTAGAATTGAAAGTAGGTCTGATAGTAATGATGATGATGTGGGCCCTGGTCCAGCACCTTCACCTTGTAATATGCTTTCACCGACGGGTTTTCCTTCAAGAATAACGGCATTCATAACACCACCTACATTACCTATGTATGAATTTTTATTAACCAAACAGGGGTGAACAGTTTCAAAAAGTTGATTACCAATAAGTTTAGAAATACCCAATAGTTTAATTCTTAAATTTAATTGATTGGCAATTTCTATGTCCTTCAATTCAATTTTTTCAATTCCTTCCATTAAGCATTTATGTTTTGAAATTTTTGTATTAAACGCAAGAGAAGATAGGATTCTTACTTTAGCAAACGCATCAAAGCCATTTAAGTCAAGTTTAGGGTTACCCGGTTCAGCATAACCTAATTTTTGAGCTTTTCTTAATACATTAGAAAAACTATCGTTTGAACTTTCCATTTCAGATAAAATGTAATTTGAGGTGCCATTTAATATTCCATAAACTTTAGAAATTTTATTTGTTGCAAGTCCTTCTTTAATAGTACGTAGTATTGGAATTCCACCCGCTACAGATGCTTCAAACTCTAAATTAACTTTATTATCCTCAGCAAGTTTAGCTAAATAATCACCATGTTTAGAAATAAGTGCTTTATTAGGTGTAATAACGTGTATTTTTTTTTTTAATGCAATTTCAACAACTTTTTTTGACATACCGTCAGATAAACCAATAGCTTCAAATAAAATATCAACTTTTATTTTATCAAAAATTTCTAAGGGGTTTTTATAAAAAATTTTTTTATTTATTTTAAACCTTCTCTTTTTGTTAATATTTTTTGCAGAAACGGCGACAATATTAATTATTTTTCCTGTTTTGAGTTCGATTTCTTTCTTTTTAATATTGAGTTCATTTAACAAATAAATACCAACCTGGCCCAATCCTACTACTGCTATATTAATATTATTTTTCATAATCTACTAATCTATATTCGGGTATGGATTTTTTTTAGCATACTCAATTAACAGGTTGTTAAATTCTTTAAAGCTCAAATCGTTATCAAAATTTAATGTTTCATTATCTTTATTATAATTTAAACTTGGAGATGCACAGGATGTTAGAAATAACAATAGAAGTAATTTTTTCATTATAAGCCTTTAGATTCAGAAAAGTTGAATTTTAAATTCATATTTTGTATTGCTTGCCCTGCTCCACCTTTAATTAAATTATCAATTACTGACAAAATAATTACTCTATTTTTATACTTAGTTTTACAAATTGATAAATAGCAATTATTGGTATTAATGACGTCATTTGTAGCAATTATTGAATTTGTTTTCATAATTTTAACGAATCTACTTTTTAAATATTTATTTTTTAATATTTTTTCTAATTGATTAATATTTACACCCTTATTCATATCAACATAAATTGTACTTAATATACCTCTAAACATTGGTGTTAGATGTGGTGTAAAAGTAAAAGAAAATCTTTTCTTTGTATGCTTGGCGATTTCTTGTTGAATTTCTGAATTATGTCTGTGAAAACCAACACCATAAGCGCTTATAGATTCATAAAGATTTTTACCTTTATATTTTTTGTGCACACCTCTACCTGCTCCAGAATATCCTGATTTAGAATCTATAATTATATTGTCTGTTTTAATCAAATTTTTTTTAATTAGGGGTATAAGTGGTAATAAAATAGATGTTGGGTAGCATCCCGGACAACTTATGATATTATAGTTTTTAATTTCGCTTCCATTTATCTCCGGCAGTACGTAGATAGATTTTTTAATATTTTTTATAGATCTATGTTTTTTTTTGTACCATTTTAAATATTCGGAAGCTTTATTAAGTCTAAAATCAGCTGCCAAATCAATCAGAGTGTTATGTTTAAGTAAGTGATTTGAAATATTCTGTGCTTGGCCATTTGGTAAAGCAGTAAAAATTAAATCTACATTTTTTAGATAAGATTTATCAAATTTAACAATTTTAGGTAATTTTTTATAGTTTAATGATTTTTCATAAAAAGAAATTTTTTTTCCCACAGATGTATTTCCACAAAGATATTTTATACTCACACCACTATGTTTAATTAATAATTTAATCAATTGAACACCGATATAACCAGTGGATCCAGCAACTAATACATTAAGCTTAGGCATTTTTTATCATAACAGTTTAGAGTAGAAAAAGAATTATCTTTTTGAGAATTGGAAGCTTCTTCTAGCTTTTTTACGGCCAGGTTTCTTTCTTTCAACCGATCTAGAGTCTCTGGTGGTCAATTTTTCAGTTTTTAGAATAGTTTTTAAGTCTTCATCAAATAATAACAATGCTTTTGATATTCCATGAACCAATGCACCGGCTTGACCAGTGTGGCCGCCGCCACTCACACTACACCTTACGTCGTAAGACGTGGATTGATTAATTATTTCAAAAGGTCTTGTTATTTGAAGGTGGTGAAATTCACTAGAAAAATATTCATTAAACATCTTACCATTAACATAAATTATACCTGTACCCTTTTTTAGCCAAACCTTAGCAATAGATTTTTTTCTTCTTCCAGTTGCATATTTACTGTCTTTAAAATCTAGCTTTATTTTAGGTTTTTTTGTTAACTGTTGAGTTGATGTTTCCATGTTAATTTCTAATTAAATTTTTATTGTTTAATTGTGCTAAATCTAAAACCTTTGGGTTCTGTGCTGCATGAGGGTGCTCTTCACCTGCGTAAATTTTTACTTTAGTTAATTGCTTTCTACCAAGAACTCCACCAGGTAACATTCTTTTAACTGCTAATTTTAAAGATTCACCAGGCTTATTTTTTTCTAACAATTTCTCTGGTGTTATTTCTTTAATTCCCCCAGGGTGGCCAGTGTGTCGATAATATTTTTTATCTTTGAATTTTTTTCCAGTAAATTTTGCATGTTCAACATTTTTTACCACAACAAAATCACCATCGTCCATATGTGGCGTGTAAGTAGATTTGTTTTTCCCTCTTACGATCATAGCTATAATGGACGCTAGTCTTCCAACTACTGCGTCTTTAGCGTCTATTTCAAACCAGTTACTTGTTAATTCGCTACTTTTTAGAAATTTTGTCATCGTGCCAGGATTAATACTATTATTAGATATAAAGTCAATTTTATATTTGGCTTGCATTACTTTGTCATAATGATAGTTTGATTAAGCCGATTTGTTCCTATTGCAGGCCTCTTAATGCTAAAAAGGATTTTTACCCACATTTTTGGCAGGCATTTGACTATATTGTACGCCTTGCATTTAGCAAAAGTACTAAAAAGGAGATCAAAATGAGTACTAAAAGACAAAACCCAGAAACTATCGCAATTCATGGCGGAGATTATAGAAGTGACCCAACCACTAAAGCTGTAGCTGTTCCAATTTACAGAACAACCTCGTATCAATTTGATAGCACTGAACACGCTGCAAATTTATTTGCTTTAAAAGAGTTTGGGAATATTTACACAAGAATAATGAACCCCACAAATGATGCTCTAGAAAAAAGACTTGCAGCATTAGAGGGGGGGTTGGCTTGTTTAACCGTATCATCAGGTCAAACAGCATCAACATTTGCAATTTTGAATGTAGCAAAAGCTGGTGATAATATTGTTAGCTCAACAGATCTTTATGGTGGAACGATTTCTTTATTCACGCATACTTTAAGTAAACTGGGAATTGAGGTTAGATATGCCGATCCAGCTGATCCAAAAAACTTTGAAAAAGTTGTCGATGATAAAACTAGGGCTTTTTATGGTGAAACATTACCAAATCCATACTTAAGAGTTTTCCCTATTAAAGAAGTTTCTGACATAGGTAGAAAATATAACATACCATTGATAATGGATAATACAGCATCTCCTGTTCTCTGTAAGCCGTTAGAACATGGAGCAGCAGTAGTGGTTTATTCTCTAACTAAATATATAGGTGGACACGGTACTGTTGTAGGTGGAGCTTTAGTTGATGGCGGTAATTTTGATTGGACTGCAGATCCTAAAAGACAACCACTATTCAATGAACCTGACGCAAGTTACGGTGGCGCTATATGGGGCAAAGCTGTTCCTGAGTTAACAGGTGCAAATGTTGCATTTGCTGTAAGAGCAAGAGTTGTTCTATTAAGAGATTTAGGCGCAGCCTTAGCTCCTGATAATGCTTTTGGATTAATTCAAGGACTTGAGACAGTAGCCTTAAGAATGAAGCAGCATTGTTCAAATGCGGAAAAGGTTGTTAATTTTTTAACTAAACATAGTGAAGTTTCCAGAGTGATATATCCAAATCAGTACAAGGGTGAAATTGGTAATAGAGCTAAAAAATATCTAAGTGGTGGAAATGGTGCTTTAATTGGAATAGAGCTAAAAGGAGGAATTGAAGCTGGTAAAAAATTTATTGAAGCTTTAAAAATGTTTTATCATGTAGCTAATATTGGTGATGCGAGAAGTTTAGCTATTCATCCTGCAACAACTACTCATAGTCAATTAAATGAAGAAGAGCTTTTGGCCTCTGGTGTAACACCTGGATATGTAAGATTGTGTATTGGTCTTGAACATATAGACGACATAATTGAAGACATAGAACAGGCTCTTAAAGGAGCGTCAAATAATATTGAAAATATTAAAAAAGCTAAAGCTGTTGGCTAGAGTTTTTATATAATATCAAAATATAGCTACATAAAACAAGTAAAGAACCCAACTGGTGTAGAGACGCATATTTAATTTCTACACCAGATACTAAAGTTACAATCCCTAAAGAAACTTGAATTAAAATAGCAACATCAAAAAAAATTATATATTTAAAATTGAGTCTCTTATTAAAAAATGAATAATTTAAAATTATAATAAAAAACAAAAGAATATATGCAATTGTTCTGTGAAAAAATTGAATTATTGATGGGTTGTAAAGGAGATTAAGATTTAAGTAATCTTTTTTAGCCACATCATTAGGAAAAAATGAACCATTCATGTCTGGCCAGGTATTGTAAATTAAACCACCGTCTAATCCTGATAAAAAAGCTCCAAGTATAATTTGCAAAATAATTAGAGTTAAAATAAAAAATAATAATAAACTTGGTATTCTGAGTTTAAATTTTTTGATGTTAGATACATCTAATAGATACCAAAATACTAAACACAATAAAAATAATGCTAAACTAAGATGAATACTTAATCTAAGGTGACTAACATCATTATTTTCAACCAATCCACTTGAAACCATGTACCAACCAATAAAACCCTGCAAGCATACTAATAAAAAAATTAGATAATATTTGTTGGAATAGAATTTACTATATCTAAATTTTAAACTAAAAATGATGAGCGGTAATAGTGAAAATAGTCCTACAATTCTTGCTAACAATCTGTGAGCATACTCCCAATAAAAAATTATTTTAAATTCATTTAAACTCATCCCATAGTTTATATTTTTATACTCAGGAATTTTTTTATAGTCTGCAAAGTAATTATTCCATTCATAGAAATTAAGTGGCGGTAAAATACCAGTAAATAGCTCCCATGAGGTAATTGACAAACCTGAATCGGTCAATCTAGTAAGGCCACCCACTGCAATCATTAAAACAATTAATGAAAACAATGTTAATAGCCATAGTTTTAAATATTTTATATAGTTGTCTCTATTTACAAACATACTTTATACTTATAATAATCATCCTAATAACCAAATGTATAAATGTCGCCTATAAATAAAAAAAAATTGGACCTATTGAGAGTTAAGCTGGATAATCTAGATCATGAGTTACTTTTATTAATTAAAAGAAGATCAAATTTAGTTAATGAAGTTTTGAAAGTTAAAGTTAAAAAAAAAGAAATAGTAGATCAAAAAAGAATTAGTATTATACTTGGTAAAATAAAGAAAAAATCAATACAACTTAAAATAGATCCGAAAATAACCAATAGAATTTGGAAGAATATGATATGGTCTTTTATAGGTTACGAAATTAGAAATTTTAGAAAAAAATAAAATTATTTGCTGTGTGGTGGCAATTTTTTCTCCACAAACATTTCATGCTTTCTTGTAGAGGGATTATATTTCTTTGCTGAAAGTTTAACTTTAGCTTTTTCACCACCAGCGGGTTTTCTAACATAGTAAAAAAAGGGACTATTTGGTTTGGCTTCTGGAACCAATCTAACTTTAACGTGTGTTTTTTTTGCCATTTTATTTCAATCTTTTTAAATCTTTAACAAGTTTTAATATTTTTTTTAATTTAATTTTAATAGTGGAATTAGCAACACTTATAGAATTTTTTGAAAATTCGTCAAGTTTTAATGAATTACCTGAATTTAGAAGTTTTTTAACACCTTTAATGGTCAACCCTTGATCTTTAAGCAAGTATTTAACTTTTTTGAGAACTTCAATTGTATCATTATTATAATACCTTCTATTGCCAGATAATATTTTTGGTTTTATTTGTTTAAATTCTTTTTCCCAAAATCTAATTGTATGGGTATTTAGTGTGCCTTTTTTTTTATTAACAAGGTCTAAAATTTTTGCCACCTCTCCTATAGACTTATAAGCTGTGGGAGATTTATGTATCATCTTTCAAATTTATTAGATCTTTAAATTCTTTAGAAGCTTTAAAAAGAACAACATTTCTATCAGAAATAGTTTTTATTTCTTTGGTTTTGGGATTTCTACCAATTCTACTTTTTTTATTTCTAATTGAAAATGTACCAAATTTAGAAATTTTAAGTCTTTTTTCTTTTTTTAAATTTTCTAAAATTGTAATTAAAAAATCATCAATTAAATTTTCAGAAATCTTTTTAGAAAAACCTAACTGCATATAAATTGAATTAATCAAATCTTTTTTAGTTAAATTTAATCTCATGATTAGTTAATATTATCTCTAATTTTTTTTATTAAATTACCTCTAATAATTTTACAACAAACACTCAACGAGTTTGAAAAGCCTATAAAATCTGTACCACCATGACTCTTAATAACAGGTGAATCTAAACCTATAAATATAGCACCATTGTATAAACGTGGGTCTAGTCTTTTTTTAAATTTTCTTAAATTGGAAATATTTAGTAGTGATGATAATTTTCCAATTATATTTCCGGTCATTGCTTTTTTTAATTCACTGGTTATAAAGTTTGCAGTACCTTCGGCAGTTTTTAAAGCAACATTTCCTGTAAAACCATCAGCTACTATAACGTTTACATCTCCATTCATTAATTCGTTTCCCTCTATATATCCCATAAAATCAAAATCTTTGTTATTGCTTAGATTTAATTTTTGATATGTTTCTTTTATTATCTCATGTCCCTTAATCTCTTCAGATCCGATATTTAATAATGCTACTTTTGATGTTGTGTCAGGGTACAGAGCCTTAAATAGCGACGAACCCATTATTGAAAAATCAATTAAATTTTTTGAGCTGCACTCAATATTGGCTCCAAGATCTAACACTACACTCATATTTTTTTTATTTGGCCATAAAGCAGCTAAAGCAGGTTTATCTATATTTTCCAACATCTTAAGATTTAATTTCGATATTACCAGTAAAGCACCCGTATTTCCCGCAGAAATAACTATATCAGAATTTTTATTTTTTACGCTCTCGATTGCAAGCCACATACTAGTATTTTTTCCCCTCTTGGCTCCTTCTAGTGGGCTATCAGTTCCCTTCACGACATCTTTTGTGTGTATTATTTCAAAAAAATCATCTGGAATCTTATTATTAATTAAGTCTACAATTAAATCATTGTCTCCAAATATTTGGTAAAAAACTTTTTTATCTCTTTTGAAATGGTGAACCATACCATCAATAATTTTTTTAGGTGATCCATCGCCTCCCATTGCATCTACTGCAATCTTAATAGATTTAGTCATTTCAAAGATTATTGGTTATTATTCCTTGGGATCGAGGATCTGTCTGCCTCTGTACATGCCTGTTTTTAGATCTAAATGATGAGGTAATCTATATTCACCAGATTTTTTATCTTCAACAATATTTTTTGATGAGAATTTCATATTTTGAGATCTTCTCATTCCAGTTCTAGACGGTGATTGTTTTCGTTTTGGTACAGCCATAATAAATTAATGTTTAATTACACCTTTTATATAAAAATTTAAAGTGTTATTTAACAATTTTAGCCGATATTTGTCAAAATATCTTACTAAATCTAACTGATCATCCCTATTATGTATAAATAAATGTAAAATAGTTGTCTTTTTGTCATCAGAAAGATCCTCCCACTCATATAACTTATCAATCATGCTGTAGAATAGGTTAAGATAGACTTTCATTTTTTTATTAATAGTTTGGTCACCGTAACCAATTTCTCTTATACTTAACTCAAGTTGTCTAAATATATAATCATAAATTTCCTGCATAACCTCTTTACTATTGTCTTTCTTAAAAACCGTTAAAAAGAAAGCAAAATGCAATAAAAAAAAAGTAAGTCTATCTGAAAATGTATCTTGATTTTTAAAATTTTGATATAAATCTTTATTTCTAGTTAAATTAACTAAATTATTGTAAATATTTATATATTTATTATTCATGAAAAAAATTAATTATATTATTATACTATTTTTATTTATTGCAAATTGCACTTTAAATAAAGTTATTAATCATCATGGTGTAAATTATTTAGAAAAAAAACAAGAAAAACTTTTGGTCAATAACACTAATAAAAACGACACCAGACGATTATTGGGACCACCTTCAACAAAAAGCACATTTGACACAGACCTTTGGGTTTATATTGAAAGAAAAACATCATCATCACGTTTAACTAAGCTAGGTAAAAAAAAACTACTAGTAAACAATGTCCTGGTAATTGAATTTAATACTAGAGGTCTATTAATTAAAAAAACACTATTAACAAAAGATAATATGGAAAAAATAACTTTTGAAGAATCTATTACAGGTATGGCTTTTCTAAAATCAACTTTTTTTTATGATTTCTTAAGTTCCATGAGGAATAAAATAAATGATCCTCTGGGTAAAAAGAAATCTAAATTAGATTAACCAGCTATTACAGCTAATAATAATAAAGCAACAATATTTGTAATCTTGATCATTGGATTAACAGCGGGACCAGCAGTATCTTTATAGGGATCGCCAACAGTGTCACCAGTTACAGCTGCTTTGTGAGCTTCCGAGCCTTTTCCACCATGGTGCCCATCTTCAATATATTTTTTAGCATTATCCCACGCACCACCACCTGCGGTCATAGAAACTGCAACAAATAATCCAGTAATAATTACTCCTAATAACATTGCACCAACAGAAGCTAAAGCTGCAACTTGACCTCCAATAGAAAGAATTACAAAATATAAAACTATTGGAGATAGTACTGGTAACAAAGAAGGTATAATCATCTCTCTAATTGCAGCAGCTGTTAATAAATCTACAAGTTTAGCATAATCAGGTTTTTGTGTACGTTTCATAATACCTGGATATTTTTTGAATTGTCTTCTAACTTCAACAACGACAGCTCCACCAGCTCTTCCAACAGCCTGCATTCCCATTGATCCAAATAAATATGGAAGCATACCACCAATTAATAAGCCAACCACAACATATGGGTTAGACAAATCAAAAGTAACAACAATTCCTTCTAACTTAGATCCAGCAACTCCAGAAAAATGTTTAATGTCCTCTACATAAGCGGCAAATAAAACTAATGCTCCTAAGCCCGCAGAACCAATTGCATATCCCTTTGTAACTGCTTTAGTTGTGTTACCAACGGCATCTAATGCATCAGTAGTTTTTCTAACACTATTTGGTAGTTTAGCCATTTCAGCAATACCACCAGCGTTATCAGTAACAGGGCCATAAGCATCAAGTGCAACAACCATTCCAGCTAGTGCTAACATGGTAGTAACAGCAATAGCTATGCCAAAGAGTCCAGCAATTGAATTTGTAGCAAGAATTCCACCAACAATAATTAATGCTGGTATCGCAGTGGCCTCCATAGAAACAGCTAACCCTTGAATAACATTTGTTCCATGTCCTGTTGTAGATGATGAAGCAATACTTCTTACAGGTCTATATTCGGTCCCAGTATAATATTCTGTAATCCAGATTAATAAACCAGTAATAATCAAACCAATAATTCCACAATAATATAAACTCATTCCACTAAAAGTTTTACCATTTACAGTGTATTCGCTAGTAAAACCAATTACGTAATCGGTTACAGGATATAAAATTGCCAATGAAGAAACAGCTGAAACTACAAATCCTTTGTATAAAGCATTCATAACATTCTTGCTTTTTCCAAGTTTAACAAAATATGTTCCTAGAATTGATGTTAAAATACATGCACCACCAATTGTTAAAGGATAGATCATCATATTCATATCACCATTAAAAAATATTGAGGACAAAACCATGGTTGCAACGATTGTTACAGCATAAGTTTCAAATAAATCTGCTGCCATACCTGCGCAATCACCAACGTTATCTCCAACGTTATCGGCAATCACTGCTGGGTTTCTTGGATCATCTTCAGGAATTCCTGCTTCAACTTTACCAACTAAGTCGGCACCAACATCAGCACCTTTTGTAAATATTCCGCCACCCAATCTTGCAAAAATAGAGATAAGAGAAGCACCAAAACCAAGAGCAACTAAAGCATTAACTATTTCTCTTTCCTCAATACCAAACTTTATTAAAAAATAATAATAAACTGCAATTGATAATAAAGCTAAACCAGCGACAAGCATACCAGTTACAGCCCCCGATTTAAAAGCTACAGAAAGACCACTTGCTAAACCTTTTCTAGATGCTTCAGCAGTTCTAACGTTCGCCTCTACAGAAACCAACATACCCACATAACCGGCTATCCCAGACAATGTGGCTCCAATTAAATAGCCCAAACCAACTAATGGACTAAATACAAAACAAATAATAATCAAAACAACAACGCCAACCACAGCTATTGTTTTATACTGCCTAGCCAAATAAGCTTTAGCACCAATTTGAATTGCCGAAGCGATTTCTTGCATTTTTGCATTACCAGCACTTAAGTTAAGAATATTTTTACCAGTAAAGTACCCGTAAACTATTGAAAGAAATCCAGCTGCTATTGTATAAAGTAAAATTGTTTCCACTGATGAGTTCATAATGCCTTTGGTTGTTTGGTTGTTAAATTTTTTTAGTTTAAAGATCGGACAATACAAAAAAAGCTGTAAAAGGCAATATTTAACTTGTTAAAAGTGATGAAAAAAACCTTTATTTATGAGATTAATTGGCTGGTTATTGTTATCCACAATAGATGATTTGTTACTAAAATTTTGAATTATACCGATTTTAGTAAGCTTAATTCCATAATCAGAAGATATTTTCTTAATAAAACCACTCTTTTTTTTAGAAGCTGTAAATATCACCTGATAATCGTCACCATTAGAAATACAATCAATCTTAGATAGTTTTTTTAAATCAATTATTTTTTTAAGATTGCTGGATATTGGAATATCTTTTAAATAAATCTTGTAAGAATATTTTTGAATATTAATCATTTTATCAAGATCTGTTAATAGTCCGTCAGAAATATCAATTGAGGTATTTGCGATTTTTTTAATCTGATCTATTAATTTTAATTGAATATTTGGCATATAATATTGATTAGTAAAGTATTTTTTTAAAACATGATTGAGTTTAATTTTATTTTTTAAAACTAGCAGACCTAAGTAGCTATCGCCCAAGTTTCCCGAAACATAAATATCATCATTAATCTTAGCTTTATTTCTGTAAACTATTTCATTAGCAAAACCGATAGAAGTAATAGTAAAACTTAATTTGTTTGAAAAAACTGTATCACCCCCACTTAGAAAAATTTTATATTTATTTTGTTCTTCATTAAGTGATTTACTGATTTTAGATAAATTAGATTTAGAAAAACTTTTTTTATTACCAGATCCTGAAATGAAATAATATTTTGGACGCACACCTTTACAAATAAGGTCTGAGATTGATGATCTGATTATTTTTTTAATAACTAACTCTGGTTTTTTAAAATTTAAAAAATGATTTCCTTCTATATAGGTATCAATTGAAACTACTAATTTGTTTTTCTTATCAAAAAACACATCATCATTTAAATTTAATGCACTTGGCGATTTTTTAGAAAGTTTTTGAAAATAGTTATTTATTAATTCAAATTCATGCATTAGTTGTTCTTATTTTTTTTGCAATTTTATCTAATATAGCATTTAAATATTTTGTTTGAGAGTCTTCTAAAAAAAAATTTGAGGCGTTGAGATATTCCTTGATAATTATTTTTGTTGAAATTTTAGGTTTATAAAGAAACTCAAATATTGCTGATTTTACTATTACTTGAAAAACTTTATCTAAATTAGTTAGTAGCAAGTCTTGACTTAAGTGATTTTTAACCTCTTCTTTAATTACTTCATCTCTTTCTATTGTGCCTAAAACAACATCTTTAATAAATTTTTTAAATCTATGTTTTGGAAATGTTATGTCTGTATCGTCATTAAAAAAATTACCATACAATTTTTGAATAATTATTACTCTAGGACTTTGGTTGGGGTTATATGGGGTTCTCATTACTATTGAGACAGGACAGACATAACTGCTTGAGCCGCCTCTCTTCCCTTTTTTTTTCTAGCTATAGCTTGACGCATATTTAAACAAGTAATAATTCCATTGCCAATAGGTTTTTTACTCCCTACAGATAAATTCATTATTGCGTTGGTTGAAGCTTGAGATATAAAATCAAAATGTGGCGTTTTACCTTTTATAACGCAGCCAAGAGCTAAAAAACCATCATATTTCATAATATTCTTTGATATTGTTACTGGAATTTCAAAAACTCCTGGAACATTAATGGTTGTTACTAAACTAGATTTTGGAAGTGAATTAATAGCACTTTTAAATAATCCATTAGCTATGTCTTTATAATAATCGGCAACTACTATTAAATATTTTTTTTTCATTAAATGATTTCCTGTTTGGTAATCTTTATATCATAACCCTCTAAACCAATAACTTTTTTATGAGACTTGGTGATTAATATCATATTTTTGATCTTTAAATCTTTGATTATTTGAGCACCAATACCATAATTTCTTATAAGTTTATCATTACCTTTTTTATAGAAATCTTTATTCTTATAATCTTTGAGTGTCTGTGTCACAGATCTCAAATTTGTATCTTTAATAAATACTAAAACACAATTATTAAATTTTTTAAAATAATTTAAAGTTTTGTCAAATGAATTTGGCAACTGTTGATTAATCAAATAATTTTGAACTACATTTGATGAAATCACTCTTACTCTAGGTACTACACCTTTTTTAATGTTTCCTTTAATTAAAGCAAAATGTTCAGAACCATCTAAAAGATTTTCATAAATTCTAATTTTATATAGTTGATTTTTGACCTCAATATCTGATTGTTTTTTTAACTTGATTAATTTTTCTTTTTTTAAACGATAAGCAATAAGGTCTTCAATTTTGCCTATTTTCAAATTGTGTTTTTTTGCAAAACTAAATAAGCTATGACCTTTGGCCATAGTTCCATCTTCATTCATTATTTCACAAATAACTGCTGAATTATTTTTTTTAGCTAACTTTGAAATATCAACAGATGCCTCGGTGTGACCTGCTCTAACAAGAACACCACCATCTTTAGCAATAATTGGAAAAACATGTCCTGGTGATACAATCTCTTTTTTATTTACATTTTTCTTTGATGCAATTTTTATTGTTTTGGCCCTATCTTTCGCTGATATACCCGTTGTTATTCCCTTCTTGGCTTCAATCGATATAGTAAATGCAGTTTTGTTTCTTGATTGATTTACTGGAGACATTAATGATAAATTTAATCTCTTAGCTTGGATACTATCCATTGCTAAACATATTAAACCACGACCATACTTTGCCATAAAATTTATGTTTTTAGCACTTGAATCTGATGTTGAGATTATTAAATCACCTTCATTTTCTCTTTTTTCATCATCAACCAAGATGAACATCCCACCTTTTTTAGCAGTATTAATAATGCTTTCAATTGATGAGTAATTATTTTTTTTCATTAAAATAATTTCTAACGTATTTGGATAGGATATCTATCTCTATATTAACTAGGCTGCTTTTCTTTAATATAGATAAATTTGTATTTTTATATGTATGTGAAATAACCCATACTTGAAAACCTTTTTTTGTTAACTTGGAAATTGTAAGAGATATGCCATTTACGCAAACTGAGGCTTTTTCAATTAAGTTTATTCTTTCTTTCTTAACAATGTCAAATTCAAATAAATAAGATTTGTCAATTATTTTAATATCTGAAATTTTGGCTACGGCATCAATGTGTCCTTGACAAATATGACCAGATATTTTTTGACCATACTTTAACGGCAGTTCAAGGTTAATTCTATCTTGAATTTTTAAAAATTTAAATTTCGATCTTTGCACAGTTTCGTCTGAAAGGTAAAATTCAATTACTTTTCCTGAAATAGTTATTAATGTTAAACAAACACCATCACATGAAACTGAAACACCAGTGTCTTTTTTTGACAATTTTAAATCTGATTTTACAAAAATATTAACACCTTTGTGTCTCTTTTGAATATTTTGAATTATCCCTTGGTTGAATATTATTCCATTAAACATATTAATTTTTATAAAGTGTAATTGAATCTTTTCCTAATTGTGTATTGATCTTTTTTTTATTTTTATATTTTTTTGACAAATCTTTAAAGCAGTTAAAGTCTTTGTAAGCTACTAATTTTGACAAGTTTTGTGTGCTTTTAAATAGATAAAATTGATTAAATAATTTATTTTTAATAATACTTTTAGATAAATCATTACCTCCCTCAACAAGTAAATTTCTACAGCCCAAACTATATAGTTTCTTTAGAATTAACTTGATATCAAAATTTTCATTTTTTAATAAATTAGACTTTACTAATTTTATTTTTTTTCTTTTAAATATGGATATTTTTACCGGCTCAGCTTTTTTATAAAAAATGATAGTATTCTTGCAATTGGCAGTTCTAAAAATATAAGAATTGGTATTCATTTGCAATCTATTATCTAAAATAATTCTTTTTGGAGAAAATTTACTTAGACCTTCTAGTCTGCAATTTAATTTAGGATTATCTTCATTTAAGGTTTTATATGAAATCATCAATGAATCATTTTTATATCTTAAAAAATGTGTGAATTTATCTGAGTGAATATCCGTAATTTTTTTTGACCCTTTACTGTAAATTAGGTTATTTTTTGAAACAGCAATTTTACCAGTAACGTAAGGTATTTTATTATTTCGATTGAAAAAATATGGTTTATAAAAATTAATTATTTCTTTATTAAGTAAGCTTTTTTTTACAATAATATTTTTTGAATTTAAGATTTTAAAACTTTTTCCTTTAACTTTCTTATCAACATCTTCTATTGAATAAATAACTTGACTTATTTTATGTTTAATAATTTCTTTGGTGCAGGGTGGTGTTTGCCCATAATGACTACATGGCTCAAGAGTTATATACATAGTTGAACCTTCTAAAGTTTCAGTAGAATTTTTAATCGCATTGAATTCAGCATGAGGCCTTCCGTTGTAACCAGTTTGACCAATTGAGATGATTTGATCATTTTTAACAATAATACACCCCACAGAAGGATTTTCACCCGTAAGACCTTGGCGTGCACTTGCTAAACTTAAAGCAAGACTCATATATTTTTTATCTTTTTTGGAGAATTTATCTTTTCTTGTAGACATCTAATTTGTCCACGAATTGTACAAAATCTTTTTCTTCTCTAAAATTTCTGTAAACTGATGCAAATCTTACGTAAGCAACAGGGTCAAGTTCTTTCAAACCTTCCATAACCATAGTTCCAATTATGCTGGATGAAATTTCACTCTGGCCAAGCTCTTCTAATGCTCTTGAAATTTTGCTTATAAATTTTTCTGCAGTTTCTGTGTCTATTGGTCTTTTCTTAAGAGCTATGTAGATAGACTTGGATAGCTTATCTCGGTCAAAAGATGATTTTCTTCCATTCTTTTTAACAACCATTATTTCTCTAAATTGAACTCTTTCAAAAGTTGTAAATCTAGCCCCACACACACACAACCTTCTTCTTCTTATGGCAGTTCCATCCTCTGTTGGTCTAGAGTCTACAACTGATGTTTCACCTTTTTTACAAATTGAACAAATCATTATTTTAAATTTTTATAAATCGGAAAAAAAGATGTGAGTTCAACAACTTCATTTCTAACTTCCTCTTCAATTTTACTATTATCATCAGGGTTCTCTGATAAACCTTTTACTACTTTGGTGATTAAATCTCCTACTTTTTGAAACTCTTTCAAGCCAAAACCTCTTGTTGTAGCTGCTTGAGTCCCAAGTCGTATACCAGAAGTAATCATTGGTTTTTCGGAATCAAATGGAATTCCGTTCTTGTTGCATGTAATATAAGCTCTCGAAAGACTTTCAGCTGCCAAATTTCCTTTAACATTAAAGGGTCGTAGATCAACCAACATTAAGTGTGTGTCTGTTCCTCCAGAATAAATTTTAAATCCGTTATTTTTAAGTGTCTCTGATAAAATTTTTGCATTTGTTAAAACTGATTTAATATAATCTTTAAAGTCAGGTCTTAATGCTTCTAAAAAACCTGCAGCCTTAGCTGCAATTACATGCATCAGTGGTCCACCCTGATAACCAGGAAATACTGATGTATTAAATTTTTTTGCAAGATCTTCATGATTAGTTAAAATAATTCCACCTCTTGCGCTTCTAAATACTTTATGAGTTGTTGATGTAACAACGTGTGCATATTCACAGGGATTAGGATAACCCTTCCCAGCAACCAAACCTGAAAAGTGAGCCATGTCTACCATAAGATATGCTCCTACTTTATCAGCAATCTCTCTAAATCTCTTAAAGTCAATCACTCTTGAATAAGCACTTCCACCGCAAATTATAAGTTTTGGCTTGTGCTCTAATGCAAGTTTTTCAACATTATCATAATCAATAAGTTCAGATTCTTTATCGACATCATACCCTATTGGATTAAACCATTTACCTGACATTGAAATTTTTAAACCATGAGTAATATGTCCACCAGAATTTAAACTCATTCCCATAAATGTATCACCTGGATTTAATAGTGCTAAAAATACAGCTCCATTCGCTTGGGCTCCAGAGTGAGGCTGTGCGTTAGCAAATTTACAATTAAATAATTTTTTTAATCTTTCGATAGCTAAGTTTTCTGCAACATCGACATGTTCGCAACCATTATAATATCTTTTTCCTGGATAACCCTCAGCATACTTATTTGTTAAAACAGAGCCTTGAGCCTCTAAAACAGCTTGTGAAACAATATTCTCAGAGGCTATTAATTCAATATGTTGTTGTTGTCTTTTTAATTCATCACTTATAGCTTTATATAATTCTGGGTCTGTTTTAGATAAACCATCCTCAAAAAAACTACGATATTGATCGTTTAAATAATTTTTTTCACTAGACATAATTAAATCTTTTTAATTCTTTTTAAGTGTCTTCCACCTTCAAATTTTGTATTCAAAAAAACACTGACACAGTTTAAAGCATTTTTTTCTGTAAGCAGTCTTGAACCTAATGTAATGATATTTGCATCGTTATGCAATCTTGATAATTTTGTAGATTTTAAATTAAAACATTGCGCAGCACGTATATTTTTATGTCTATTTGCCACAATATTCATGCCCGAACCAGACCCACAAATTAATATGCCAGCATGATTATTATTAGTTTTAACTTTTTTAGCTACTTTGTGAGCATAATCTGGATAATCAACTTTATCACTATTGAAAGGACCTAGATCTGTATATCTAATCTTTTTTTTATCTAAGTAATATTTAATATTTTCTTTTAATTTATAGCCAGCATGATCAGATGATAAAAATATTTTTTTCAAACTAGTTAAACTTATAATCTAAAACACATGCAACCAAGTGAATTCTATTTTCTTCACCACCATTAAAAGCATTATGGTATTTTGTGTTATTAGTAACCCAAACAGACCCATCTGCTGGCATATGTTTTGCTACATGATCTACTACCATTATAGCACCTGGGTTAGTGATTATTGGTATATGTAATCTTGGCTCTGGATCTCTATGCCAACTCAATGTAGATCTTGGCTCTTTCAATAAAATTCTAATTCTACCTAATTTATATTTTGAAGAAAGAACATCAAAGACTTCTTTAAAATAAGTATTTTCATAATCTTTTATAAACTCAGAATATGCAGATTCATCAATTGTGACATCTCTTGAAACTTCTTTGCCTGACTTGTCTGGCTTAGTCCAATATACACCTCTAGCCTTACTTCCTTTTACTGAATCTGGATCACCGGGAATTTGTGTTAGAGAAATGGCTCCAAAGTGAGCTATACCACCACCATCCTCAAATTTTTTAGTTTGAACAATCTGGTTATAAGCTTCCTTCAATCTATCAATGTCAAATTTGATATTTTGTTTTTGAAAGTCACTAAAATCTAAAATTTTTTCTTCTTTTATTAGATCTAAATTTACAATATTTTTATTATCAATACTCATGCAGATTGTTTTTTACCAATTTTAATATATATTTGTATAATACATTTGTCGCATTTTAAAAATATATTAAAACATGATTACAGGAAATTATCCCAACTTAAGACTTAGAAGAAGTCGAAAAAATGATTGGTCTAGAAGGTTAATTCAAGAAAATAGCCTTTCAGCAAGTGATTTTATATTACCTATATTTCTGATAGACGGGAAAAATACAAAGCAATCAATCAAAACAATGCCTAATGTCTACAGGTATACTGTTGATAAATTAGGAATAATCGTTGATAGAGCAATCAAGAATAAAATACCTATGGTTGCATTGTTTCCTCATACAAAAAAAACATTAAAAAATAAGATTGGAACAGAGGCATTAAATGAAGACAATCTTGTTTGTAAAGCAATTCAATATATTAAAAAAAGATACAAAAATGAGATAGGTATTATGTGTGATGTAGCTTTAGATCCTTACACTTCACATGGTCATGATGGGTTGGTAAAATCTGGTCATGTTCTAAATGATGAAACTATTAAGATTTTAGTTAGTCAATCATTGCTTCAGGCAGAAATTGGTTGTGATGTGCTGGCACCATCAGACATGATGGATGGGAGAATTGGAAAAATAAGAAAAGCGCTAGATAAAGAAGGCCATGAAATGATACAAATACTTTCTTATGCTGTTAAATATGCTTCAAGTTTTTATGGACCATTCAGAGATGCTGTTGGCTCAAAAGGTTTACTAAAAGGTAATAAAAAAAATTATCAAATGGATTTTAGAAATAGCAATGAAGCAATCAGAGAAGTTGCTTTGGATATAAAAGAAGGTGCTGATATGGTTATGGTCAAACCTGGTATGCCATATCTAGATATCATTAAAACTATAAAAGATAATTTTAAGATACCAGTACTAGCATATCAAGTGTCTGGTGAATACAGTCTTCTTAGTAATAGCATCAATAAAGGTTTAATAGATAAAAACTCTGTTTTGGAAAGCTTAATATCATTTAAAAGAGCTGGCGCTAGTGCAATAGTAAGTTATTACGCAGACAGAATCGATAATCTAATTAAATAAAATTATTTTAAAAGATTAACAAAGTGTGTTCTAGAGCTAGGAAGATTTAGATTATTTGGTCTTAAAATACTTTTTTCAAGATAATCACTAACAAGCTTTAATCCTTTGAGTAAATTTTTTAAATCAACTTTTTGATAATTATCATCTATTAAAAAATTTGGAATAATTTTTTTTTCAGTTGATGTCTTAACAAAGTAATTAATCTTACCATTAACAGCTTCTTTTTCAACCATCTTTTTTAGTTCAAGATCATATCCTAATAATTTTAGTAATTCTAATTCCCAAAAAATATATTCTTGAATCCAATTTTCAAAAATGAGTATCTCAAAAAATCTATCCATTAGAAAAAATATTTTTTTATTAGTCTGAGCCTCAGCTGTAAGTAGTTTTATCAAATGCATTGCTGAAGAAATACAAGATAACTTTTGATTTTCATCAAAGTAAAGTGGCGTTAAGGCTTTTATAATTTCTATTTTAAAATAACCAATTCGAGTAGGACTTTTGGTGTTATAGTTTACATGAATTTTGTTACCTATTTGTAAGTAATTTTTGATTTTCTTTGATGTTCCACCAAAAATTATTCCAGATATTTTTCCATGGTTTTCAGTAAAAACTTCAGCAATTATAGAATTTTCACTATAACGATTTTTAGAAATTAAATAGGCACTATCATCCCAATTCATTTTTTTAGGACACTTTCAAGACATAGGGATGCAGCATTCTGTTCTGCATCTTTTTTAGAAGTGCCTTCTGCTGTAAAGAATTTAGAATCTTTTAATTTGGCAGCAACTTTAAATAGTGGTTTGTGTCTAGGACCGGTATTTGAAATTAACTTATAAATAGGTAAAACTTTATAAACTTTTAGTGAGTACTCTTGC
>Ga0307986_10000779_pt1 | contig 23436 bp, 34 predicted proteins | sample EllFjometageno82_FD_203170 | JGI IMG/M metagenome (GOLD analysis project Ga0307986, IMG submission 203170) | Marine microbial communities from Ellis Fjord, Antarctic Ocean - #82 | ecosystem: Environmental > Aquatic > Marine > Unclassified | place: Southern Ocean | collected 2014-10-09
AGCAGAAGCAAAAGATAAGATGGATTTAGCTTGTGAGGAGGATCACAAGGCATCATATGCTTCATCTCCATATGACACGGACATGAAGCTTATTCTGGCTGAAGCAGCTACCCAAGCTTGCTTCGTGTATGAAGATGCAAAGGAAGCTACTGATGCAGTGCTTGATGCCTTCCTCGCGACATCGATACGGTCTGCGATATAGGAACTTCGATATAATTAGATATGGAAACGAACGAAATGAAACCACACAATGTACCGGAGCTGCTCCACAAAGAGGTTAAGAGATGTTTAGGCTTATTATCACAGTATGCATCCCGCGGACCAGCTGGCCTGCACGACCATACTATGATCTCAGAGCACATCATTGTTGCTAACGAGGCGATGATAGAACACGACTTGCCTCGAATGACTATCTCCTTGAAGACATTAGAGGGATTACAAATGCGACCTACAAGAAAGCGCGGAACTGGAGCTCCTCCTTGGTCGCATTAAAATTTGATCATGAGAGTCTTGTGCAAAACCGTATGGTTGAACTTTGACATTTACAAACAGCAAAAAATGTGGTACAATATCCTCATGAACACAGAACAGGTAGTGATAGACACCCTCGGAAATGGCAAATACGTTATGCTAGATCATAAATATAATAGCGAATCTGTTATCTCTGCGCACTCCGCATATGAGTATTATCTAAATCCTCATTATTCGCCCCCAATTCAATTCAGCAAGAACGCACTCAATGAAATCCAAAACGATATTGAAGATGAGCTCGTTAGACAAGAGAAATCTAGCGCGGCATCCTATGCCCCAGCCCACGGTTAGATTTGCTGATAAGAAAAAACACCAATCTAAAAATGCATGTCGTTCTAAAAAGAATCCAGTATGAAGTACTGTTTGCCGCAGTAGTTCTTTTGGCTATTCCGATATTCCTCGTTGTGACTTACTGGAATGCAACACTCAATATGCTTAATAGAGCTCCGGCCCTCATCGAAAAAATCGTAAGGAAGTATGTCTATGAAGATTAAAGTTTTAAAATCAGAATGTGCTCAAGATTGGAATGGTTACGATGTTGTTGAATTGCCTCTAAACGATCTGTGGGCATCAGTACCTATTGCTGAAGAAATTTGTGGTAAGCCCTTTTACAATAAGGTAAAACAAGATATCGCCCGTGATGGAATGCACTTTCCTATCATGGTTGTACAAACTACCTACATCAAACTTGAACGCGCAAAAGAAAAATGGGGAAAGAAGATAAACGAGCTGCCATTTTGGCATAACGAATTGGGAAAAAACAAGAAGCTCGTTTGGAGTGTGTGGGGTGGATCAAACCGACTTGAAATTGCACGAGATCTTGGTTACACACACATTGATTGTGCTGTTTTACCATCGATAGCTAAAGCAATTTCACTACAGACACACATGAGGAAGCCTTTTAACGACAGATACTATAAATAAAAAAATGAAGAACGAACTATTTGATTTTGGGTTTACAACAGTAGACGAAACTGAACTTAAGTCATACCATAAGGCAGAAGCAATGGCTGAAAAAACCGAAGCAGTTGTTGAAGCAACACAGCAGAAGATCGATGATCTTTATAACGCGGTCAAACCACTTTTAAAGAACCTTAAAACGAACCCAGAAAAGGAGTATATCCTATGGCCGAATCGTTTAGCTAAGGTAGAAGAATTTGAAGAATTTCTTTATGATATCTATAAGTCATAAAGCATAAAAAAACAAAATATATTATATGAATAATAAGAAAACACTAAGTATTACTGCACTCGTTATTGGCCTTTTTGCCACAAGCTTGTCTGCAGTCCGAGGACAGGAAATCTTTAATCTATTTCCTTCTCAACCAACTAATCTAGTTGGCGAAGTCGGATTCTTCGAGGAAAGAATTGATGGGGGTCTTTTTACACACAGCAATGCTCTATTCGCCAAAGTGAATGCGACTGTTGGAACTGTGTATGATAAAGAACTCATTACATCTCTTGAATACGTTAACGCGGCTGGAGACGATTCCTTCGGAGGATTCCTTGGCCTTGCAGGGGAAAACTACTATGTCGGAACACGCCTTGGAACTAATTCTGCAGATGGTGATCTCGCTGGAGACACTGATTTTGAATTCAACTTTGGATACGTTCATGAGCCACTATTCTATGGCATTGTTGTAGGTATCGATGTTGCCATCGTATCAGGAGGAGCATATGACGTTTCGCTTAACGCTAAAAAGGATGTCGTTTCGGCATTTGGTGTAGACGTTACAGCTCGTGTCGAACTCGGCAAAACGTGGGACTATTCAAATGATTATGAATATGCCCTTGGAGCTCTTCGTGGATCCTATGATCTCTACGACGGAACTCTTTATGCCCAAGTAACTGCGGTTGACAACGAAGTCCAGACTGATGGTTTTGAGAGTGCATTGCAATTTGGCTACACACGTTCATTCTAATCATTAAAATACCCTAATCGGTTAAAACCCTCACCTAATAAGTGAGGGTTTTTATTTGTTCTAAGTGATTGGTATTCAATATGTTGATTTTCAAATATGCACGAGGTGCTCTAACTCATTGGTGCTGAACGCGTTAACCATAAAGCAATGGTAATGAATGAGTTAGGTGGAAAGTGCTTAAAAAGCAACTAAATGATGAAAAAAAGTTAAAAATAGTTTACTGAGTAAGATACTCATAACCAACGAGTTAGGCATAAGTCACGATTTATGTGAAAATACTTCTAAAACGGTCGTGTACATTTGCACCTGGGTATGGTATTATATAATCATAATCAAGCAAGAAGCTACACTATGACCGAACAGCACGCCACCAAATACAAATTTCCGAACGTTAGAACGTATCCTGACACTCGCACTATTAAAAATGCACGTATTGAGGTGCGTGATGATGGTGCCATCGACGGCTTCGGCGTGTATGTTGTTAATGTCTCTGCTGAAAAATTCACTGGCGGCCGTTGGATTGACACCTCCGCTACTCATGAGTTCTACACTGCCCGAGCAGCGTTTGACTGCGCGTGGGATCACTCTAAATATTTCCGTACCATCACACGATAGCATCCTTAAGGAACACCAATATAACCAAATTATGAAAGACAAAGAAAATATTCAAGAGCTCACCTTTGATGAGGCAAGCGCGCTAATCAACGCAAATAACGCTCTCAACGTTACCTCAAGGGCATACGCTCACGCAAATGAAACCCTTAGGGCCGAGCTTGAAGTAAGTAATGCTCTCGTAGCAGAACTAACAACTCTAAATAGCGCGATCCAACGAGATCTCGACTATGCGGAACTTGCGCTTTTGGTATAAGCTTCGAGATAATTAGATAAAACAAATAAGAGAGTGTTGACAGGGGTCGAGAGAATAAGAAGCTGCGACTCTGAAAATCAACAAGTACGAGAAGTGAAGTAAACTAAAGAGTGTTGATGCTCTGAGGTTGAAATTGTCGGTAAGATAGACGAAATTGTCTTGAATCTGGCCGGCTCTTGTCAGCACTCTCTTAGGAACTCAGATATAATTGAGCCCTCGCCTCTCACGAAGCGAGGGCTTTTTATTTGTTCTAAGTGGTTGATATTCAATATGTTGACTTTGAAATATGCACGGCTTGCTCTAACTTATTGGTAATCAAAGCGTTAACCGTAAAGCAATGGTAATGAATGAGTTAGGTGGAAAGTGCTTAAAAACAGCTCATTTCACGAAAAAAAGTTAAAAATAGTTTACTGAGTAACGCGTTAACTACCAATGAGTTAGACACAAGCCACGATTTACGTGAAAATACTTCTAAAAAGAGTATTTACTTTATGAGGGGGGTATGGTATTATATAATCATAATCAAGCAAGAAGCTACACTATGAAAAGAACCAATCCAAAAAACATCCGCATTGTCCGTCAAATCCTCTCAAGTCTCACCGGTGAAGTACGTCGTAAGACGATCCTTGAAGCTGCTGCAGCTAAGGGCCTCATCGAGAATGACACGTGGCCAGTAATTAAGCCAGGTGCTAAAGGCGCTGTCCGTGGTCACTACAGCGTCATTAAGATGATTGCCTTAGCCGACGCGATCCTTATTAAAGGGAAAAAATCTGAGCCAGTAAGCTCGATCTCGAAACTTTCGATCGTTCCAAACCCAACCGAAGAGGTTGTTACAGAGCAAGTCGACGAGTCTGGATTGTTCGAGGTTGCCGCTGCTATCCACGAAGAGAAAAGCCAAGACAACAACGTCTGGGGGGAAATCCCATACACTGACGACGACGTTGCAGATGAGCTCAGCCTTATGGGTACCTACATCGACTAATAAAAGTGCGTCTGGGTGAAAATAAAGCTTTACAAACCGACATTTTGTTGGTAGAATATATTCAGAATCAAGTTAGAACCACCAAATAACCAAAAATGAAAATGAAAATGAAAACACGTCAGCCGTCAAAGAAATTCTTCTACATGGTCTGGATGCCAGGTGATTGCGATAAGGAGCTTTCTTGGTATTATATTTACCCCACGCGTGGGGAGGCTATGGCTGCAGCGCGCGAGTCTTACGCTGTAACTGATAAAGGTTGGAAGGTGGTCTACTCATCTGATAAAGCCGGTAAGGACTATATGGACTTTGACGGGCAAAAGACAGTAGCAGTGATTCAGACCGACTACCACTATCACGGAGCTTAATCAGCAGCCGCTTCAATCACCTGCCTACCTCGAAAGAGGCGGCGGGTTTTCGGGTGAATATGCAAATCCAAATCGACTCAGTGACCACAAACGGGACCAAATTTAAATTGAATTACGATTCTGAGAATTGCCACGCTACGTTAGCATTCGAGAAGAGACCCAACGTCGTCAATTCAGGAGGCTACTCCTCTAAATGGTGCGAGACCATCCAAGAAGCCATTGACATTGTACGGATGACCGAGGATAATGCCTCAACAAAGCACCTTACAATAAATTAAGAGAAACCCCAATACCACCCCGCAACTATTTAGATAATATGAAAACGAACGAATACAAAGCACAAGCCTTCGAATACTCACACGGCTCAGAGTACTTCCTCGGTACCGGAACTGTGTTCAGCAACTCTATTAAGGAGGCCATCTCAAAGGCTAAGAGTGGAGCCTACGCCAACCTAGTGAGGGCTGAGTCAAAAGGTGATGGGCTTGGGGGCACTCCTATCCTGGCAACACTCCTAGTGTGGAAGCGTGGTAAGCTAATCATCAACATGTGCTACTAGGAACTCCGATATAATAAAATTATGAAAACATTGACAAGAACGAAAAACTACTATGCCATGTCATGGCGAAACGGCCACGTGTACGTGACGAAGACTGGGAAACGCTACGGTGTTACCTATTACAGATTCGATTCAGCCCGCGAGAGAGCTGCCTGGTGCGCCGGAGGAGGTACTGCGGTATTCTCAAGTGACTACCGCGAAGAAGTTCCTGCAGATGACCCAGGGCTAAGATACGAGCTCAATTCGAACTTCGGGGAGGTTTTCGACCATTCCGCTGAGTGATCACATCTCTATCACTGCATGATTGTAACAGCGAGAGAGATTCATTGTGATGGCTGTGGATGGTGGATACGAATAGATTCTACAATAGCAGTCGAATGGCCTTCATTAGCAAAAGAAGGATGGACGAGAGATGCCGGAAGACATTACTGTCCAAAATGCGGACTACACGGAAGCTACAAAGATCATGACGAGTAGAAAAGCACATGAATTCTCCTCCAAAACCTGCGTCTAACAAACGTGGGCTTTTTGGGTGAAATGGAAACACAACACACTTGGATTGATGATAGGCTCCCTACTGAAGACGACGTTAATGAGTATGGGCACATCATCAAGCCTGACAGAAAAAGCGCAAATGGATGGTATCCATGTGACACCCAAGGAATGGAACTAGGTGACCCTTGGGCAAGGGTGCTCACTATGCCAATTTGGGTTAGGTCCAATCGAGTACCACCACTGTTGAACTATTGGGACAAGGTCAGTGACTTCCCGCGGTTGTGCTGGTTGATGGTTGAGTTCGGCGAGTGTTTCCTCGTGTGTGATCCATCGTATTTCTTATCGGGCAAAGGACCATCGCTTAAAGATTGCCGCTGGATGAGCCGCCCATTTGACAATTTCAACGAAGGTGCGACATGCAATAAGTCTTGGAAATAGCGCATATATTGAAATTAGAGATGTACAATGTGCTTAATTCAGTGTAGAATATATTCAGAATCAAGTTAGAACTACCATATGAGAAGAATTTCCCAATTTCATCAACCACGTGTTGAAGGAGCAACGAAGCCGTTTAGCGGCTTTAGCCACCGCATTAGTGTCGAAGGCCAACGTTTACGTCGGGTATTATTAGGCATTAATGCGGTGCGATTCAATGCCGTAAGCATTAGATATGGTCCCACAGAACCCACCTGGTGAATCTGTGAAGCGGGGGATTAAGATGTTAAGCGAGTATCCCGTGATGAAAATCGAATCACACGTTACATCGGAGAATTATTCACTTGGAAGAAAGGACGGATACGAGTGGCTCACGTTACGAGCTATTGGGTAGGTGGCCGAGAGGTTAAAGGCGGCAGACTGTAAATCTGCTCACGTAAGTGTACGAAGGTTCGAATCCTTCCCTACCCACCATATATTCAGCTCTTATTAGGCGCTGCTGGGAGATGCTCGGCGGCGTAGAGATCTCCCTAATGAGGGCTGAATATATGGAATAAAGCGCACTATAGTGAAAATAAACGTGTACATTCGGCTTAATTCATGGTAGGATATACCCAGAATCAAAAAGAGATTCTCCACTACATTATAAATAAGTAAATATTAGAAATATGAAATTAGTAATTTTATTCGGAGCTGCGAGCCTTGTTTCGCACACAGCATTTCTCAAAAGTGACAGTCCCATGGCCCCATCCGATGTTCTTGAAGTTCTGAGGACTGAAATCGTTATGTTGTATACAGATCAACCAATGCTCATTAGGCCCGAGGCTATCCTCGTCAAGCCGAATATCGATTGGGATGACCAAATGATTGACGGCGTTAAGTTCTTTGAAGGATATAAGATGCGCGCATATATCTGCTCAGGAGGTGTTAAGACTATCGGGTATGGGTGCACCGACATAAAGGTGGTCTCGAGGGGTAAGATCAGTGAGACACATGCTGAAAAACTATTAATCGAACACCTTGCCGAAGTCAGAGAGAAGGTCGTTGATAATGTTACTGTTGAGCTCACTGAATACCAACTGAACGCTTTAACGTCATTCGCCTTTAATTGCGGAATGAGCAATCTAAAACGTTTGGTCGAAGGTGAAGACAGACTCAACAGTGGAAATTACAAAAGCGTAGAATGCATTCTCCCACAATACCGCATAGCCGGTGGAAAAGTTCGTAAAGGATTAGAAAAACGGAGAAAGTGGGAATTATCTTTGTGGAAAGGTACTCCTAGTATTTAGAATACTATAAGTATATACAGGTATGAAATTTACAGGAAAGAGTGGAATCGTCAAGGAAGTCCAATCGAGTCTCGGAATCGACGATGATGGAGTTGACGGACCAACCACTTGGAAAATGATTTGGGAGAATTTGGTCCACGAAGAAAGTGTCAAGAAACCTGAGCCGCCTGCCCCTCCAGCTCCAGCCCATCCTCGCGTTAACGATTATCCTGAAGTGTATAAGGCTAGCCCAAATCAATCTAGGACTATTAAACCGAGGTTTGTCGTTCTCCATCACAGTAGCGGTAGTCACAACGGTACTAAATCGTGGATTTTAAATCCTGTATCTCAGGTTAGTTACCACTATCTTATCGCAGGTGACGGTTCAAGAACTCAATTTGTCTATGATACTAAGAAGGCATGGCATGCTGGCAAATCTAATTGGAATGGAATCATTGGTTTAAACAGCTACAGCATCGGCGTTTCTTTCTATGGAGACACGTACAAACGAACTCCAAACGTTGTCGAGATTGACTCTGCAGCTAAGAAGTGTATCTACCTTATGGACAAATTTGATTTCGGTATCGATGGGATTCTTACACACGAAATGATTTCTCCTGGTAGGAAGAACGATCCTTCTGAGGAAACATACGAGCTCGTCATTGCACGAATCAAAGCGCTTAGTGCCCAATAAAAAGAGCCACTCTAAAATAGAGCAGCCCTTTGTTTTTAATTAAAGCTTATTGGTTAATAAGCATCTCTCTGAATGCATAATCAGAATGAAACACTTGGCCTCGACCGTTCAGAGTTCCTTCTTGGAACTGGTATGTCTGACCATCAATCAGATGAATCTGAGTCGGATCGTAGAGCGCCGAGTTGTTTAGTGTATCTTTGTTTTCTGACCAAGAGTCGCTTGATCCGCAACTTACCAGCAGCATCAGCAGAGGAAGCAGCAATAGAATCGATTTCATCTTCTATTTTGTCTATATAGGTTTCTCGCTTCCATTGTATATGAGTTGCATATGCCTTAAGCGCTGCAGTAGCAGCAGATAGTATAGCTTTTACCCACATACAACGTTTATTATTTGTTTTTAGCTTTACCAATATTGAGTGCTAGCAAATCAATAAGACTATAAAATTTAGCCATCAATGATCCCTTCCTCGGGGTGGGTGTGATAGCAGCGATAGAAGATGCAAGAGCGATTGCTGCTGCTGCGACTCCGAACCATGGTTGGTCTTGCACGAATTGTAGTATTAGTTCCATATCTTTTATTTTTCTTTCTGTTAATGGATAGTTTGCATAACCATCCTTAATTCTATTTATACTCTAGATTTTTTCAAGAAATGCTCCCATTTTCACCTCCTCACGAAAAAAAGCGCAATTCAACTAAAAAGAGCATGTACAACCACTTATTTTTATGGTAGAATAGTCTCATGCGAACGAAGAAGAATAGGAAATACCTCAAATCTGGAAAGGTTGCCTCACTCGATTTCAAATTTACTGGTGAGGAACCTTCGTGGCACAATTGTGCCGAGGAAGATTTATACAACAAGCTCAGCAAATGCCTAAACTTCTATAACTACTATCTCGACCGCGACGACTATATTCCGATCATTCAAGAATACATGAAGAATAATTCATATTCAGATGACGATATCAACACAATACCTATTGTTCCAAGAACGAGTTTCATGCTTAATATCACTGGAAAACTTTGCCGCTGTTATAATATGGGCATGCCTGAATTCGCAGGTAATCTAGACATGGTCAAAGGCAACATAACAGATTTAATCTCAGACGCTAGACACGAAATGCTTCTTAGAAAATCACTAGTAGTTAAAACCGTCGATAAGCCAGCAAAACCAAATGTCCACGTTATTATGACTGAAAAGGTCAGAGTTTCTGTGCTGTGTGAGCTCGAAGTCATGTTGGATGAGTGGTGCGACGCGAAGGCCAAAATCAAAAAGATGCCTATCGCGTCAATGCTTCGAGGAGAGAACATTCCAGTATCATTTATTGGACCTGTTGTGCAGTGGCTTGAACGGCACAAGAGTGACTACACAGATGCTTACGAAAAAAGGTGTCCTGACATGGTCGAAGGTTTTTCATATCTTTCGGTGCCTCAGCTGCGTAATCGAATTAAAGCGATTGACGACATGCTAAACGAAATTATTCTTTACAAATCTTCAAAGAAAGGATCTCGAAAACCTCGAGTCAAAAAACCGAAATCTGCTGATAAACAAGTCTCACGTTTGAACTACCTAAATGAATCAGTAGAATACTGCATGCAATCATGTGATCCAACGCGGATCGTATGTGCTCAAACGATGTTTATGTTTAATACAAAATATCGGAAGGTAACAATATTTAAAGCGGCTGGACCAGACGGATTCACCGTTCAAGGCAGTACACTAAAAGGATTTGACGAAACCAAATCGTATTCTTTCACACTAAGAAAACCAAAAGAAGTACTACCGATTCTTGCCAGTAAAACCGAAAGGCAAGTTGACAAAGAACTTTCTGCGCTGAAGGCAAAACGGAACCCTGCTAAAGGCCGCATCAATAAAGACACAATTCTAATTAGAACACTATGACCAAAGAAAAAATTACGATCAATCCAGCTATAACCAAAGAACAATTACGTTTCGAAGTAGATAAGCTTGTATATGGCGACGGAATGACATACACAGAAGCAATCATTGAAATCTGCGAAAGAAAAGAAATCGATCCTGAAGATATGGCAAAACTCATTAAAGGCCCACTGAAAAGCAAGCTTGAAGTTGAAGCGATGGATCGCAATATCATTAAAAGAACCACATCAAAACTATACTAAACAAACTTATGGCGGCCGTAGCTCAGTTGGTAGAGCCCCGGATTGTGATTCCGGTTGTCGCGGGTTCAAGCCCCGTCGGTCGCCCCATAAACTATAATAAATCATGAAAACAATTGGACAACACGAAGTTAAAAAGCGCATTAAAAGAAAAGGCATTCATGCCAAGTCGAAAACGTCGAAACTAAAGAACTCAAAAAACTATAAGAAACCATACAAGGGTCAAGGAAATCGATGAATAGTGGTTATCAGGCATACCAAATTTACCAATCGTTAAAACTACACTTCACATCAAACTATGATGCGGTGAAGTACAACTACAAGACTGCTGTAAAACAAAGTAGTTTTGAGAAACGTAGAGATCGTTACTTTTTTGAGAAGCTTTCAAGACGATTTAGTAGAGATGAGCTCATACAATACTTCACCTCAAACTTAATTCAAAACCCAAATACTTGGATCGGGGATATGTGCGATGAGGTCTATGCCACCTATGTGGCGCGCCACGACAAACTCACGTATATGTTCGACCAAGATTTGAGAATTCTAGCTGGCAAAGGGTATTCATTTGATCAGCTGTGTTCAACCACTGAGGATTACTCTGCCAATCCTCTTTTAGAGGCTCTCCGCGCGCTCGAGATTCATCCCGAGACAGTAGTGTTAATGGATGTACTCGTCAACTTCCTAACACGTCTGAGAGCGCAGGTGAGCGATCCATTAGGGATCAACAAAGACACGATCGATATGCTTCTCAAATATAAGGCGATTATGCTCCAGAAGCCATTGCCTCAAAAAATGATCAGAAGCAAGGTTCTTATGTCATTTACATCTTGAGGAATTTGTGGTATAATAGCTCCTGTCAGTCAAAAACAAACAATAATATGAAAAGTAATATACTAAAACAGAAGGCAAAACTATTAGGGCAAAAGTTTCTAGAAGCTTGGAGCGCGTGCTCATTGATCATGGTGCAGGGAGACCTCTCAGCACTGAGTTTAAAACATTTTTTAATCGCAGCAGAGACAGGCTCTTTAACTGGTGTCGCCTTTGTAGCGATAAGCTTTACTAAAATAAAAAACAAGTATGCTCCAGTTTGGCTTACAGGTGTGCTTACTGCGATTGCAGACATTTTAGTTCACCCAACGCACTTTGGCCCGCATTGGGCTGAAGCTGCCGCAACCGGAGCTTTGGCAGCTTTCTTCGCGTTCATATTCACAAAAATGCAAAATGGAAATAGGTAACAAAGACTTTACCCCACCAAAATCATGAGTAATGGCGATGGATGTGAGTGTGCAGCGTATGGTGAATGTGAATGTGCATGTGGTGCAGATTGGACAGATCAAAGGGTGTATGACCTACAATATGAAGGTATTATACTTCGGAAGGCATTAGCTGACTTATTGGATGACTGTTATAAATTTAATGGGGGAGAGACGTGTTTCCTAACCGCTGAGGTTATGAAAAGAGCAGATGAAGTATTAAAGAAAATAAAGAGAGTATGAGCAAACTAATTAGAAACGCGATGGTCACGCCCGATGGCACCTGGCTACAGTCTTGCCACCGTCATGACTACGTAGAATATACTGATGCTAATGGCGAGGTGTATATGGTTGATGGTGGGTTAGACTATGTGCGACGAAGCACCAATGATTCTGCACCACCGGTAGATAAGTGCGTGTACGACGATAGCCCCCATGAGGAACAGCGTGAAGCTGCGATGTGGGGTACGTACGGTAAGAATGGTGATGAGCCACGATCATGCGTATCTATTGCCGATATGGATAAGTCTCACATTGAGGCTGTGCTTGAATCGCAACCTTATGCGCGAAAATCAATTCGAAATCTCATGATGGCTGAATTGGAGTACCGAAATTCTTATAAATAAAATATGATTGAGGAGATGTTACAAGCAAAAAAATTAAGGTCATTCTATCATGTACATCTTAAGCAATTTTTGGTATAATAACTCTTGTCAGTCAAAAACAATATACACTGCAAATACAAAAAATACTATGTCATTCGAAAAACTAAAACAAAACCGCGCCGATGCGATCTCAAAACTTGTCTCAGCTGCTGATAGCAACAGCGAAAAGAAAAGCTATGGAGACGATCGCGTATGGAAACCAACTGTTGATAAAGCAGGTAATGGTTATGCTGTTATCCGCTTCTTGCCAGCAGGAGGTGGAGAAGATCTACCATGGGTACGATACTGGGATCATGGATTTAAAGGATCAACTGGTCGTTGGTACATTGAGAGATCACTGACCTCTATCGGTCAACAAGATCCTGTATCTGAATTGAATTCTCAGCTCTGGAATACAGGCCGAGATGAAGATAAAGAACTCGCGCGAGCACGCAAGCGCCGTCTACATCACGTTTCAAACATCATGGTTGTTTCTGATTCTACTAATCCAGAAAATGAAGGAAAGGTATTCCTTTATGAGTTTGGTAAGAAGATCATGGACAAAGTCATGGATGTTATGCAACCGCAATTCCAAGATGAAACACCAATCAATCCATTCGACTTTTGGACAGGTGCCAACTTTAAACTCAAAATTCGTAATGTAGAAGGTTATCGAAACTACGACAAGTCTGAGTTTGATACTGCATCACCACTATTCGAAGACGATGAGGCACGTCTTGAAGAGGTATATAACAAACTCTATAAGCTGAGTGAATTTACTGATCCTGAAAACTACAAGTCGTACACTGACCTTAAGCGTAAGCTCTTTGAAGTCATTGGTGAAGCTGAAGTAGCTACGGGCCTTTCAACTGAACAGCAAGTAGAATTGAATACAGTGAAAGACGCTCCTGTTCATAAGAGTGCCGATAGCGATACTCCAACTCCTGAAACTACTGGAGGTGAGTCCGCAGAAGATACTCTCAGCTATTTTGCGCAACTTGCATCTAGCTAATTATATAAATAGAAAAGTATGAAAAAAGTTATAGCGTTTGAAAAGTTTGTAGACTCACAGACCTCGCGAGCTGTCCAATCAATTAAGGAAAGGTTCGCGAATGAAGCTAGGAGTCGCACTAAGATTAAAAATATCCCAGCGATGAAGGCCGGCCAAGAGCCCACTTTCGAGAAGCAGATGGTCAAGCTAGTTAAAGAGCTCAGAGCTCGAATTGTAGAACTAGAGGAGTTAGTTGATGATCTGAAACAGGATCTCAGTATTATGGACTCACACAGCACAGGTTCTGTTCAATCAGTTGACGAAAAGAGCGATAACGAAATCATAAAAGTAAATGGCTTGATCAAGAAAATGGAGATTTTCTTTAAAGTACGGAAAAAAGATGGTTTTTCACCTTTCGACGAGAGGCTAGCTGCCAATTCGAGAAAGGCTATGGCCGAGGTTATTCGTGCAGCAAAGGGAATTAACGGCGACAACCTATAGCATCTACACACACATATATAAATAAAAGAGTATGAAAAAACTAACAGCGTTCGATCAATTTATTCAAGAAAAAACCTCGGGACGATCAGAAGTCAACGAGAAAGTATTTCGTCTATCGGCTCCTTACTCCGCTAAGGGTCTAGTAGGTAAAATCATGCAAGGGTTTAAAAAGACTATTGCAAAGTTTAACTACGAAGGAGATGATGCCGGACTTTTGAAAGACGTTAATAAAGCATGGGATAAATTTAAGCCTACTGCGCATAAACTCGTTTTAGCTCAAGTTAAAAAGGCAACTAAAAACATGGACGGAGTTGCATTCGTATCATTTAAAGCTCCAGCGTGGACTAAAGCCGATGACTTGAGTAAAAGCGATGGAGAGTCAATCAATATCAAAAGCGGGGAAGTAGTTATTAATGTTGGTTTCGCAGATGATGCTGATGCTGGTAAATCAAAACGCAAATTCGACAAAGAGGCAATGCAGAATAGCCCAATTGTAGACGCTAAAGATCTAATCTACGGCGAATATTCCGGCTCAGTCGGTGATAACAACCTAGAGTTGAGAGGTAGCGAAGTAATGCTGGTCGAAAAATAATCTCTATGAATAAACTAATTATACTAATGATTGCTGCTCTCACATTTGGAGCAGTTGCACAAGATAATCGTCGCGTTGATGATAAACCAGCGCTTTCAGTAGCGGGTAAGGTCCTTAAAAAGATCAAATCTGCTGACAGTAAAGCAAATCGGCAGAAGGGTGGTGGTAAGCGTCAGCTTCCTCTTGCTCTAGCTAAGTTCGATAAGAACAAAGACGGGAAACTGTCTGATGCTGAGCGCAAAGTAGCACGTGCTGCATTCGTGAAGCGTTTCGATAAAAATAAAGATGGAAAGCTCGACAAGAAAGAGCGCGCAGCAGCCATGAAAGAGCGGAGAAAGCATGCTATTAAGCCAAAAGGTAAAGGTAAGCAAAAGCCAGCTCCTAAGAAAGGCTAATAATACATAATACTAAGAGGGGTGTGGTCGAAAGATCACACCTCTTTTTAGTTTACGTGTTCCAGAATGCCATCGCTTCGGCAGAAAGCCTCTTTGGCGCGTTTACATTCAGAATATTATTATTTATATTAGTTACTGGACCACCTACACTGTTTATAGATGTCTGTTCCTTGCCCGCAGCCTTGGCCTTCGCAGCATCGGCGCCATCTAAGGCGCTTTTCAGCGTATCAAGCGTGGTTTTGGCAGCCTTGATTGTCTCTTGGGCCGAATTGAGCTCCCCAGCGGTTTCTTTAAGGTATGAACCTACCCAGGGCAACTGCTCGGCAAGAGGAATCTTTCTGATCATTCCTACAACAGCTTGATGTATCGATAAAAAGAAGCTAGCAACTGCTAAACTTATTGATTGCGCTGTTAGCTTTATTCGGTCAAAAGCATTTCCGCCAAACACGTCTTCGATGATCGCTCCAAGTATTTTGAATGGGCTCTGGACCGCGGCTATGATTCCTGACCATATATCGCTCAAAGCACCCGACATCTTTTCTGTGTCCCATGTAAATAAACCAACTACTAGATCAACTAATCCACCAAATATATCTTTAACACTTTGAATTATTTCTTCAGTTTGTTCGCCAATAGCCGCGGCGAGTTTATCAAAACCAAGCCACTCAGCAATCTTAGTTGGTATCCACATTAATATGCGGAGGAGGCCTCCTATCAGCCCTTCGAATAAGCTATTAAATCCTTCTTTTATGCCTCCGATAATACCATCTTCTTTGTAGCCCTGCATAAATCCTTTCACGAAGTCAAATATGCTCATTAGAATATTAATTGGTAAAAACACTTTACCCATTATTCTACCGAGGCCTTTAGCGAATTTCATGATCGTTCCAAAGGATCCTCCAGTCGCGAAAGTTTTAATCGCTTTGAAGAAGTTTCCGATCTTCCCAAAGAATCCTCCTTTACCTGTGAAAACACGCTTGAATAGCGTAACTACTTTCTGAATAGATTTGTTTTTAGTGAAAAAGTTTGTAATAGGTTTGAAAATCTTTCTGAATCTGCTGAAGATACTCTTAAACACACTAATTATTTTCTTACCCAATTTAGTTTTCTTAAACCATGATAGAATAGGTCCGAAAAGTAAACGCAATCCTCCGCCAATTAATTTTCCGAAGAACTTCAATTCAACTCCTAGCTGTGTAATAAAGGCAATAAACACTACGAATGGTGCCAATAGCAATCCTAGCCCGAGGCCTAACAATTTGCTAAGGCCTCCATCAGTTTTAGGAATAAGGCTCTTTAGACCAGCAAGAAGAGAATCGCCCAAGCCGCGAATTCCCTCCGCGATGTCTTGAAATAGCGCCTTTTGTTCAATACTCGTTTCAAGGTTCTTAAGTTCAGCCTTTTTCTGATCGGCATTAAGAGAATTCGCGAGCTCTTTAGCATTTATGATCGACACCTTTTGGGTTGTCTTTTCAAGATCGGTTTTAGTGATATAAGGTTCGTTAGCCATTGTTTTGTTGTTTTAAGTTTTCTTCTTTAATATGGTCTTGTAAAAGTGTAAGGTAAATCTCCCTTTCCCATGGAATCATATTGTCAAGTTCAGTCAAGCTATATTTATGATGCTGTATTAGCGAAAACTGAACGTGATAATAATTTTCTAATGAATTATGAGAAAGGGCTAGACGAAAAAATCACCAAGACCATTCAGTATCTTTGTTTTCGCTTTACCTTTTGAACATGAACATTCAAACTCGATTTCTTTCTTAAGCGCTGGCAGTGTATCAACCCAATCTTTTATCTTAATAACTTGAGCGCTACTTAGCGAATCGATAAAGTTTTCTGTTTCCTTCGAGCTTGCTTGAGAGAATGGATGTACGTTGTCAGCATCATAAACACTTTCTATTACGCTCGATAGTGTTTGGGTTAAAGAACTATTTTTCTTATTACTCTTTGCTGCAGCTTCAGCTTCTTTAAGACCAGGAGCCTTAAGCGTGATACCAACGTCGTCGGTGAGTTGTATTTTATTATCGGTCTTTTTACCTTTGGTAACGTTGATCTCTGAAAGATCTATTGTTACATCTACGAGTTCGTTGCATTCATCACACGTAACTATGATATCAGATGTTTCACCAACACTTTTTGATCGTATTTGCAATAGGATATACTCAAGGTCGCTCATTGCTAACGAGTATAGATCTAAAGATCCAAACGTGCAAGATTTTATAATATCTTTCATTGCTGAAAGCATGCTCTGATTAGTGCCTGACTCTTGAGCAATCATTAAAACCTTCTCTTCCTTTACGAGAAAGGGCCTGAATTCAATTGTTTCTTCTGTAGATGGAACAGTTAGAAAGTATTTAGGTGATTCAATTGTTGGTAATGCCATAGTGTTTTTCATTTATAATTTAAATTAGCCGCTTAAATACTTTAAGCTTATCGCTAATACTATTTATAATTGATTTAGTAGTACCCTCTGTTTCAAACCTTTTGTACGTCATAGTTACAGTTAGAGATGTGACTGCGTCAGTATTTTCATTAGAAAGATCAATACTCGCGACTGCGGTAGGGAATGCATCAATCAGACGAACCGCGTACACTACATTGTTGTCTTTATTTAATTCTTGAATAAAGACATCTGTTTTATAGTCTGTATCGTATTCTACCAGCTGCGTCGCCGGATCAATAATGCCCTTCTGCCAGTTATCAAAAAGCTTTTTAGCGTACAAATCGTTTGTTAGTAAGAAAGTAAAACTGACATCATCTCCCATAGTGCTCTGCGGGTATTTCCTAGGATTACTTCCGTATGGATCGTAGTCACCCGTCATGATAAGTCTACCTGGAAGACTACAAGATTGGCAAAGGATATTGATATCTCTAGGATCGTTTACTAGTGCCCCGCTAAAAATACCTCCAAGGTTGAATAGAGCCTGCGTAGGAGGAGTGATTGTAACTGCGAAACGATTTGTAGTAGCAATACCTCCACGTTTCCCAATGGTTGCTTTGAACTGGTCAATCGTAACTGGATTGATTGTTTTTTTGATGTTGTCTAATAATCCCATAAGCTTTTAAGTGAATTGTTTTTTAGATTGTGTCCATACACTCTGAGGTTTAGCTTTCTTGAATTGCTCTGATGGCAAGAATAGTACTGACTCCCAATGCTGTGCTGGAACTTCTACGATCCGCGATTTAATGTGATCACTAAGATAATGTTTAAAACACGGAGCGAAGTACCTTAGTTTTGCATTGGTTGAAAGAAAGCTATACTTGAGCCTCAACCGAGTTGTTGCGTTGTACTTTTCGTTGTTAGTGTATTCTGTCAACTGATCAAAAAATACCGCTCTATATTTAGGCGATAAATAGTGTAAATTGAGGCCGTAAAAACCACCCTCTGCTTTATCAACTAAGAAAATTAGTGGGAACCTATCATAATACGGCAAAGTCTTCTTATGTTTTGGATCATACACATACATAAACATCCTCCCAACTAATGGCTTATTCGTATAATCAAAATTCTCATCAGACAATAGCTTTTTTCTACTAGGCATATTGATGTTTTGAATTTCCTTCTTAAACCATTCAAGAGATTTCTTCGTATTTCTTTCAATGCCAGAAACAGTAGCTCTGTTTTCAATCCTATTAATAAATGTGGCCATTCAGCTTTATTTATAAGATTTTTATACCAAATGACCTTAAAGTATCTTCGTGCCACACCTCAAATGTCATTCCATATTTCTTCGCGTATGCTGTAGCTGCCTCCCATTTTGATTGGTTCTTAGCGTACGTCAGTACCTCTGTGAGATACCTCTTAGTTTTTCGCGATGTCTTTTTAGGCGGAAGAGTCTGTTTCTTTGGCTTTATCTCTATTAGGAATACCTTACCTTCCTTTGTACGAATAAAGAGATCAACAAAATATCTATGTACTTTTCCATCGGTCCTACAACGATATGGTACGACTACTTCTTCAGATGACCAACCTATAACACCAATGTTATTGTCTAACCATTTGAATGTCTGTCTTTCCCACAACGAGCGGTACTTTACCTTTTGGAAGTCCCCTTCGTATTTCTTTGGGTTCTTTACTATATAACGCCCAGAATATGCCATGATTTCACTATAAATAACACTGTAAACAACACTAAAGGTTTATTTATATGGGAGCACTAGACAATTTTACAGATGGCATAAAGAACGCTGGCAGGGCCTTTGTGGAAGGAGCGAAGGAAGGCCTCACCGACCGCGGCGGATCATCGAATTCTCCTTCCCTTTTGGTTTTTCCAAGCGACCTTGCCCTTAGCGAAAGACCATACATTAGGTTTAAGTGCGAATCTTACGAAGGAAGTGTATCGCTTAAAACTGTTCACTTACCATGTCCTGCTGGTATTAGTTTTAGTGATGCTGGATCATATGGTGTTATTGATGTGGGACTAATCGCGCCAATTTTGAAGGCGGCTAATGCACTCACCAGCGGCCAAAGCCCGCAAGATCTGGCCAAAGAAGTCGGCACAGCCTTTGGAGCTGAGGTTAAAAACGGAGGAGTCACAGGTGCAGCAATATTAGCTAGTAGGGCAATAGGATTAGAAAAGGTTGCAACAGGGATAGAATTTGCGAATAAAAGCATCATGAATCCTAGAACAAATGGTGCTTTTAGTGGTAATACGATGAGGAACTTCCAATTTAATTTTAAAATGATTGGGAGGAGTGAGAGTGAAGTACAAATGATTGACAAAATCCAGAACCTATTTAGAGAGCAAATATATGCAGAAAAATTTAATGGCGGCAGTAGTTTTATGCTCAAATATCCCAATCAGTGGACTATTACATTCCTTCACCCCAAAACCCACAAAGAGCTCGAGTATATGCCTAAAATTTACACGTGCTACCTTCAAACCGCTACCACGACAGTGAATAGCACATCGAATACTTTCAGGCGACATGACATGTCACCGTACGAAATCGACATATCATTACAGTTTCAAGAAACAAAAATTCTTACGCGGGATGAAATCGTAGCGCTTGAAAAACATGGCACTAGAATAAATGAAATGGATGAGGACATCAAAGAGTTGACTGATAAAACAGCGGGAATGATCAAAAAGGGATACGACGCTGGTGTCGCGAAGTTTGGAACCCCGCGGGATGAAAATGCTCCTCCGACACCTGATCAGTTCTAACACAAAATTACCATAATGTTTTTTAACCAATTTCCAAAAACTTTATATAGCGTACAAAATGATGCTATTAAGAGCACTGTCACCGACTATTTCCGCTATGTTGATGTTGTCGACAGATTAGCACAAAACGTATACTCATATAATACTGTTGATATTATCAACGCTGAAAGGCCCGATACGTTATCATTCCGTCTTTACGGCACAACTGATTACTATTGGACGTTTTTTATTACAAATGATGCGTTAAAAGAAGGCCTGTCGGCATGGCCAAAAAGCGATTCTGAGGTTAAAAATCATATAAGCAATCAATACAAAAACATTTCGGCGTTTAGATTTCCAATGTCTGAACCAGATACTGGTGGAAGACGGTCAACAATAATCGGTATTCCAATTAAAAACAGCGAGTATCTACCACATCTGAGGCTGTGTAAAGTCATAGGAACTGAACAAAACAAACGTGTTTTTGCTTCGGCTAAGATCATTGACTATGATCCTCTTATGTCTCTCATCTGGATTGACAATAGCGATGTTACTTGGTCTGCAGAAGACGCCACAACACACAACGAGGTCGGAACAGGTAGCACTCTTGATATTAAGTATAAAGCGAAATCAAAGACTAATCTATTTTATGTAAGTCAAACGTCTGGAGACTTCACTGTCCAATTTGATATCGACAGTAGTGAATCTTCTCTTCGTAAGTCATTCCTAGACGAAGTACGAGAGACTGCATCACGATTTAGACCGAACGCATTCTTTGAACATATTACGGACGAAGCGCTTAATCTGAATTACACATTGACAACAACACAGCATTGGAAAGATGGGTCACTGGCACCATCGCATTACTATGATATGGTCGATACCAAAGAAGAGATTGCAGAATATGCCGCTGGTCCAGAAGCATCTAATTATGTGTCAATATACGATAGCATCACAGAACTAAATGAATCGCGAAAAACTATAAAAACTATTGCTCCGCAATACATTGCATCATTTGCAAGAGAATTCAAGAAACTGCTGAATGAGTGATAAATTTAATATAGGTTATGTTGACGAAAGGGGCAATTCTATAGGGAATTCTGCCTACCAACTAACCCAGTGTGTTATGGAAAATGTCGATGGGGATCAACGCGACATCCGTAATATGGTAGGTTACACTAAGATCCACGAGAGTCTTTTCTCTCCTTCACTCGTGTGTGAGATAGGTATTCGTGATGAGTCGAACTTCATCGAAGAGTTTAATATTACTGGTAATGAGATACTTTATATTGAGATTGTTACGAAAGCATTTGACATCGAACGAACACTATCATACACATTTTATGTGCAACACTATAATGATTATGCTAGAAATGCAGAGAATTCTCAGGTACAGGCATATACATTAGTTGCGGTATCAGAGCATGCTTACATTGCACCTCTTAAAACAATCTCTCGAAGGGTATCAGGTACGAATGTATCTATTATCAAGAGTATTATGGAGGATGATCTTAATGTGAAGACATTTGTTCCTCATGGCAAATGCGGCACACAATTTGATGGCAATATCAACATCTCAAACCCTATTAAAGCTGCGCGGTCTGTCTTAGGTACCGCTGCTGATATTAATCGTACACCGTATTTCTTGTATCAAGATCTCTCTACTGCTGTTCACATGTCACCTCTGAGTTATATCAATGATCGTGAAGAGAATCCTATTTATAAAACATTTAGGAACACAAGCCATCTAGATACTACACCGAATACCCATGCCAACTATCTAGAAAAATCTACTCAGATGTTGAAGGTGAATTCAAATATTGGCCTCGCACCCACGATGCAAGCAAAGAAAGGCGCATTTGCGTCTGAGAATCGTTATATTGACATTGCAAAGAAGACTTATAGGAAACATATATTTGATGCAACGACATCTCTTAAGAGTGAACACAGTACATCAAAGAAAGATGTAGGATATGGACAATCTATTAAGAATAAGCGTGAGAGTGAAGCTACCTCACCACTAAATAAGATTCCCCAAGCAAATATCTCGTATCACTACGTTAATAGGTCGGCATATAATGGTGCAAAGAACATGAATGAGTTGGCCGAAGAACAATCTCACATCTCTAGATCTTATATCGCTAATTATGATGCGTGTTCTCACAATTTCACAGTTATGGGAGATACACTCTTGAACCCCGGCCGTACAGTATCATTACACTTTCCAAAAGCAACTGATCCCATGATCTATAAGGAATACACTGGAAAATCAGACACAGAAATGTATGATCTTATGCTATCGGGTCAATACCTCATCTTCAGTGCTGTCCATCTATTCCAAGACGGTATACACACAACAGAATTAGTAGTAAAGACTGATTCAATCAAGCCTGAAACAACATTATGATAAACAACACTCAATTCTTTCTAGGTGTAGTAGAAGATAACGATGATCCGTCACAATTAAATCGTGTAAGAGTTCGCATCTTTGGTAAACATACAGAAGATCTCACATTACTACCTACAAATAACCTCCCATGGTACAATGTAGTGATGCCATGTACATCTGCATCAACCTCGGGTGTAGGCCAAACAATAGGATTAGTACAAGGAAGCTGGGTATTCGGAACATTCACTGATGAAAACCAACAAGAAGCACTGATACTAGGATCACTACCAGGAGAAAGTACAGAACAATCACAAGACGGAGAAGGATTTAAAGATCCTAATGGCATATATCCTAAGGCAAGCGGAAGTGACACATCAAAGTCTGCTACTCATACTAACTCATCTGTATATAGAAATCGTATAAACCAAATGGTAACGGATATACCGATTGCACATAAAGCATCACTATCTACATTAGAACCAGATGCACCAAAGAATGAAGATGAATCGATTTCATTACCTCATCCTGATACATATTCTCAACCGCAATATCCATATAACAATGTAACACAAACAGAAAGTGGACATGTAATAGAATATGATGATACACCAGGATATGAGAGAATATCATCTACTCATTGCTCAGGTACATCATGCGACACCATACATGACGGATCAAAGATAGATACTATAGTAGGAGATGGGTATACAGTATCCCATAAGAACAATACAGTCTATATAGTTGGTAAATGCAACCTGAGCGTAGACGGAGACATAAATGTGAAATGTGGAGGTAATTATGTGCTAGAGGTGGAAGGGGATATGATAACATCAGTCACAGGCAGTATTAAGACTGAAGTAGGCGGTGAGTTACTCACAGAGGTTATCGGTAAGCGTGCAGTTAACATAGGTGCAACTGATATGCTCAAAGTTAAAGATGGTCAATCTATCACTATCGGCGATGATCAATCAATTACAGTTGATATGAATCAATTTATAGATGTAGGTATAAAGCAAACTGAACTTATAGGAGGCGATGTATTAAATACGATCAGCGGTAAACGCGAGACTAATGTAGCATTTAACGATACATATATATGTAATTCTCAGAGTTCTATTACATCTCTGCAGAATATGAAGATCACATGTCCCGAAAAGATACATATAAATACACCAGTTGCGAGGATAATCGGTGATGTTATAGCGGGCTCCGGCGGTGTATCACTTATAACACATTTCCACCCTCAACCAGATACCGGTCCAGACTCT
>Ga0307986_10000781_pt1 | contig 23414 bp, 20 predicted proteins | sample EllFjometageno82_FD_203170 | JGI IMG/M metagenome (GOLD analysis project Ga0307986, IMG submission 203170) | Marine microbial communities from Ellis Fjord, Antarctic Ocean - #82 | ecosystem: Environmental > Aquatic > Marine > Unclassified | place: Southern Ocean | collected 2014-10-09
AACTTTCATTTCCTATTTCATTGTTTTCCTCTAAGAATTCGAATGATGTAATAAAATTGTTTACAGAGATGGTTGATTTTGCCATGTTATAGTTAGATGTTTTTAGATTATTATCTAATGAGAAGTCGTAATCAAATTTTAGATAATCATTAGGTATGAATTTTATACCACCAACTACGTCTGAGGATTTCGTATTCATTTTTGATGTTGTGGGAAGTCTCTCTTCATTAATATCTCTATAAATTTGAGCAAAACTTGTTTCTAAGATTTTGGTGCCATCTTTTTTATCTAAATTATATTCAATACCCATAGTCAGAGATTGACCACCCTCTAAAGAGTCAGTTAAACCAAGTCTATTGTTGGAAAAAACATTTACAATGTTGATCCTTCTGTCTTTATTGATTAAATTTTCAGATCTAGCAGGACTTAATCTTAAAGATAGTTTTGGTTTAAACTCACTTTCATAATGTGTAGAATTTTTTTTCAATGGCAAAGTTGAGTTTAAAATAAGAGAACTATAAAAATTAGCATTTATATCATCTTTGTAGTTAGATGAATTTTTAGCATCATGATTTGCATTCTTAAAAAGTAAATTGAAATCATTCTTAAAGCCTGATTTTGTAAAAAAAGGTTTAGATAAAAAGTTTATATCATTTTTAAATGATGTTTCTGAAACATTAGTATCACTTTTTTTTTGAAAACCACTAGCACGATAATTAAAACTTCCATACTCATTAAATGCCGTATCTAAAGTTTTAGAAATTGAAAAATTTGGATATATATATTGGTATTTGTCACTATCTTTCTCCACAGTTAAATCTTCGTAAACTTGAAAATCAATAGTTACATCCAGGTCCTCTTTACTAGCATTAAAATTTACAAAGGAATCAAGCAAAGACGCACTAAAATCTTGCTCATCAGATGTGATTATATTGTCAGTTTTTAAATATGTATCGTGAGTTGTTTTCTGTAAATTAATTTCTAAATTTGAGTTGTCAAATCCATTTAGACCTAAGTCTATCTTAGAATTAGAAAAAAAATGAGATTTTTTATATGATTTGTCCATTTTTTTTAAACTAAAATCTACATTATTTTCATAACTTTTTTCTTTTTGTCTAAATTCAACTTGATTTAATAAATCCTTATTGGCGAACAAACGAGGAGAATATGTTAAATCTTTATTCTCCGCTATAACCTTATAATAAGGTAATTTTACAGAGTTCCCATTAGAATTAGAGTTTACCATTGTTGGCATTAAAAAACCTGATTGTCTTTTAACTGTAGGGTCGGGATGAAAAAATTTAGGAAAATAAAAAACAGGATTATCATAAATTTGCAATACAGCATCTGTATAGTTAATAGTTTTTTTAGTCTTGTCATGTCTAATTTCTGACGCTTTGATGGTCCACGGGGGACATGTGTCGTTAAGTTTGCAAGAAGTAAAAATCCCATTTTTAATAATAGTTTCATTTTTTTGCAAAGAAAGTGTATTACCTTTTAGTCTTGGATCGTGAGCAGGATTTCCAAAAATATCTTTTGCAAATTTTATTTCAACATCTTTTGCAATAAGTAATTCCTTGTTTAAATCGATCATAGATTTTTCAAAAAAATAATTATTTTTAACATCATCCATCATTTCAATATTATCACCACGAAATATTTTATCATCATCTGAGTATTTAAAATTTGTTGTAATAATCTCATTATTAAATTTATCAATCAATGTGCTTTTAAATTTAGATTGAATAATTTTATCTTTTTTAAAATATTCTAAGTTTTCAGTATAAAGAGTATAGTTGTTAGCTAAATATGCAGTAACTTTTCCTTTGGATAAAATTATTTCAGTATTCTTATTATAGGTAGCTTCTTCACTTAAAATCTTTACATCTCTCTCCGTATCAATAAGTATGACATTTCCTTTAAGAAGTAATTGAAAGCTAAGCTTATCATAAAATGATTCATCTGCAGTAATTTCAATTTTATTATCAGATATAATTTTAACACCATTCTTAGCCTCAATGGCATTACCATCATTTGTAATTTCTATATACTCACTTTCAAAAATAAATTCATTTGAACTAACATAATTATAACAACCCAGAAAAAAGGTTAGTATTAAAAAAAAATTTATTATTTTATTTTTCATTTAATCTAATGGTTCCTATAAGAGATATGATTGAAATAAGAATTATTGGTAGCCAAATTGAAAGCAATATAGGAATCTGCTCATTTTTTCCTAATGCACCAAAGAAGAAATTCAAATAGTAAATTAAGACTGACATTAAAATTCCCCCAATAGCATAAAATATTTTTGGTTTTTGATGTTTAATATTTAACATAACTATACTAGAAAAAATGGTCATAATTGCTAAAAAAAATGGATAAGAGGATATTCTTTTAATATGCATATCTATCTCAGTGATTGAATAATTAATATTTTTATAATCGTTTTTAAGTTTCATTAATTCATAAATATTTAAAGCAGAAAGGTCAGAATATAGATTATTAATTTTGATATAATTAAAATTTGAGATCAATGAATAATCATTAATGATTTCTTTATTTCCATTTTGATGTACAATTATTGCTTCATCCATTAGCCATTTATTGGTTGAAATATCTGCCTCTACTGTAAAAATACTCTTATTTAATTGAAAATTTTTATTAAATACAAGTATATCCACATTGTGTAATTTATTAATAGAAACTCTTTCTGCATTTATAAAAAATACCCCTAGCTCATTATCATCTTTAATCCACAGTCCATTTTCGGTGACACTAGCGAGGTATTTATTGTCATTGGTGTATTCATTTTTTATATCAAGATACTTAAACTTTGAAATAGCAGAAATGTTATAAAAAACACTAATAATAAAGATTCCAGTAAAAAAAGAAGTTAGAGAAATAATGCTTAAAATTTTATTATTACTTAACCCATAACTCTTAAAAGCAATCAATTCATCAGAGTCTAGAATTTTGATGAAAAAAAATTGAGCACCAATTAAAAAGATAAATGGAAATATTTGATAAAGAACAGATAATGAGTTCATTAATACTAATATTAATGGAAGGTAGAAATGAACATCTAGTTCAGAGAAAAAAGACAATTCTTCAAAAACACCCATAATAACAATTAAACTAAAAAAAACAAAAGTAGTTCTTAATACTACCAGTAAAAAATTATTTATAATATATTTTTGGTAAATTTTTAAAAACATTTTAGTTTAATTTAACTTTTAAGTTAATGTATTGATAAATTGCAATATAAGAAAAAATTGGAAATAATAAAAATAACAAATTACTTGAATAACTGCTACCTGTAAAATTTAACAAAATCTCAGGAATTACTAAAAATACCACACCGAATATAAACACTATAGTTTTAAAAGTAGAATAATAAGGCGTATTTTTTGACCTTAAAACTAAAAGTGAAGGTGCCAAGGCCATCAATATTATGTAGAAAGGTAAGTACATTCTTTTAAATAATTCTTGAATTAAATTTCTTAAAAAACTTTTTTCGCAAGTAAGATTTTTCATTTCTAATTTAACATCTAAATTATCTAATAAGTATTTTGTGCACAAAAGCAGTTTTGTAGTATCTTGCTCTTGTATTTTAGGAAATGTAGTTGTTTTAGTTGAATATTTACTTAAATCAAATTGAGTTTCTTCAAAATTAAAAGTTGTTATTTCTTTTTTAGAGTTTGTTTGAATAATTTGCCCATTATTAAGTAATAATATTTTTTTATAATCATTTGAAACTATTTTTCCTGTTTGAGCAATAATTGTTTGAACATTATTAATGTTAGTAATATCTTTTAAAATTATATTTTTATAAAATCCATTTTCATCTTTTGAATCTATAAAAATTGTTAAATTCTCAACAGTATCTATAAATTTTTTTGGTTTAATCAAATTAGGAAAAAAATCTAGCGTAGAGGCTCTAATAAAAGATCTAGATTTATTGTTGGTGTGGGGAACCACAATTATAGTTAGTAAGAGCTGTATAATTAAAAAAGTAAATGAAAACTGAATTATCTTATCTATAAATTCTTTTTTTGAAACTCCATGTGTCCAATATACTAGAAGCTGGTTTTTTTCTTCATAAACATTTATAATATAAAAAACTGATAAGAAAAATATAAAAGGCAATAATTGAGAAAATATTTTTGGCAGAGACAATGCTGTATAATTAAAATAAACCCCAAAGCTATGACCATCTTCTGTAACTATATCTAGGTAATTTACCGCCTGAATAACCCAAACAATTAGAGTTAGCGCTAAACTAGAAATTAGAAAAAAAATTAAAATTTCGTTTGATAGTTTTTTAAATATAATTTTTTTCATTGAAATTGCTAATTTTTATCCCTATATAGCATCGAACACGCATTGAGTGTATTTAAAAATTATGACTATTCAAATTAACTATACAAATGGTGGTTTTAAAAACCCCTTAACTAACCTTGTTTTATTCACTGATGAAAAATTTAATATTAGCGATTTAAAAAAATATATTTCTAATTCTGAGTTTTCTTATTTAAGTGACTTATTAAAAACAAGTGATTTAAAAAAAAAATTATTAGTTTTCAAAACAAGCTCTAAAAAAAAGATAATTTTAATATGTATCAAAAAAAGCTTAGAAATTTCTGATGTGGAAAATTTAGGAGCAGATTTCTATTCTTATATTAATTACGGTAACAAAGCTGAGTTTGTCATAAACTCTAATAGTGTAAAAAGTAAAATAGAAGATTTTATAGGTTATTTTTTACATGGTTTAAAATTAAAATCTTATGAATTTAATATTTACAAATCAAAAATAGAAAAAAAAATATTTTTAATAAATGTGATTGGAAATAAAAAAAAAGTAACAATTCAAAATGAATTAAGATTTAAGGCTATTGAAAGAGGAACTTTTTTTGCAAGAGACCTTGTCTCTGAGCCACCCAATGTTCTCAATCCAAAAGAGTATACAAACAGACTTTTAAAATTAAGAAAACTAGGAATTAAAGTTACTGTTTATAATGAATCTCAAATGAAAAAATTAGGAATGCACTCTTTATTAGGAGTTGGAAGAGGAAGTATAAATGAATCATTTCTTGTAACACTTGAGTGGAATGGAAACAAAAAAAATAAAAAAGCCCCACTGTCTTTTGTGGGAAAGGGTGTTTGTTTTGATACTGGTGGTATTTCTTTGAAGCCAGCAAAATTTATGGAAGAAATGAAATATGACATGGCTGGTTCAGCAGTAGTTGCAGGACTAATACAAGCATTAGCCATTAGAAAAGCAAAAGTAAATGCAGTCGGTGTAGTTGGTTTAGTTGAAAATATGCCGGGTGGCAATGCTCAAAGACCAGGAGATATAGTTAAAGCCTATAATGGTAAAACTATTGAAGTATTAAACACAGATGCAGAAGGAAGATTGGTTCTAGCAGATGCTTTAAGTTTCACAGAAGCAAAATTTAAACCAAGATTTATGATAGATCTTGCAACTTTGACTGGTGCAATAATAATGGCACTAGGAGAGGAGTATGCTGGTTTATTTTCTAATAATGATGATCTATCAAATAAAATTTTTAAAGTAGGAGAAAAAGTAAAAGAAAAAGTCTGGAGACTTCCGTTACACAATAATTATGACAAGTTGATAAATTCAACAATAGCGGATATGCAGAATATAAACTACTCAGGTGGAGCAGGCTCAATTACTGCTGCACAATTTTTGCAAAGATTTGTAACAAGTAAAACACCATGGGCACATTTAGATATAGCAGGAATGGCCTTTTCTAAAAAAGCTGCAAATTTAAACCCAGGTGGAGCTACAGGTTTTGGAGTAAGATTATTAAATCAACTAATAGAGGAACATTATGAGTAATTTAGAACATACACTATCAATTATCAAACCAGATGCTGTTGAAAGAAATTTAGACAACGAAATAAAAGAAATGTTTAAAAATAAAGGATTCAATATTGTGAAAGATAAAAAGATCCAAATAGTAAAATCTGAAGCAGAACAATTTTATAAAGTTCACGAAACAAAGCCTTTTTATGATGATTTATGTACATATTTAGCATCAGGTCCAATTGTTGTAATGGTACTTGAGAAGGAAAATGCAGTATTAGGAAACAGAGAACTAATGGGTGCAACTAAACCTGAAGAAGCTGCAGAGGGAACTATAAGAAAAAAGTACGGAATTTCTATTGATAAAAACTCTGTTCATGGTTCTGATAGTGTTGAAAATGCTAAAATAGAAATTGATTTCTTTTTTAAAAATTAATTAAAAATTTTCATAATAGCAGCAGGATACAATCTATGTTCTTGTATAAGAACTTTTTTTGCTAAAGAGGTTGGGTTATCTTTAACTGTAACCCTAATTTTTTTTTGCATAATTATCTTTCCTGAGTCCAGTTTTTCAGACACATAATGAACCGTGCAGCCTGCAAATTTATCTTTATTTGCGATAGCCTTAAGATGTGTATTTAAACCTTTATATTTTGGAAGAAGAGAAGGGTGGATATTAATTATTTTTCCATTAAATCTATTTATAAAATTCTTAGATAATATTTTCATAAAGCCAGCCAAACAGATAAAATTTATTTCTTCTTTTTTTAATAAAGTTAAAATTTTTTTTTCAGCATCTTTAGCATCACTGAAATTAAATATCTTTTTTTTAATATTAATTTGATCTACATTTTTTAATCCTTTTGCTTTATAAGTGTTAGAAATAACTAAGTTAATTGAAATAGGAGAATTTTTTATTTTAGAAAATTTGATTAAGTTTTTTAAATTACTACCAGTACCTGAGATAAAAACGGCAGTTTTTAATTTACTAAGACCAGTCAATTTTTCCACTAAGTTTAACTTTGTTTTTTCCTGAAATTATTTTCCCAATAACATATGGTTTAAACTCTTTAGTAAAAAACTTTGTAACTTTATTTAAATTTTTGGGGTTTATTATAAGACAAAAACCTACACCACAATTAAATGTTTTTAACATTTCACTGTCATTTATATTTTTTTGTTTTAACCATTTAAAGATTTTTTTTGTTTTAACTTTATTTAAATCAATATCTGCAGCCATACCATTTGGTATTACTCTTTTGATATTATCAGCAAGTCCACCACCAGTGATGTTAGCACATCCATTTATAAGATTTCTATTAATTAAGTTTATAACCTCCCTCACATAAATTTTTGTAGGTCTTAATAATTCTTTTTTTAAAAATTTATCATTTTTTAAATTAATTTTCTCTTTTTTGAGAACATATCTTACAAGAGAGTATCCATTTGAATGTACACCACTAGAAGGTATGGCTAGCACTAAATTATTTTTTTTTACATTTTTTTTATCTAAAATTTTTTTTTCATCAACTAGACCAACAGCAAAACCAGCTATATCAAATTTTCCTTTTTCATAAGTTCCTGGCATTTCAGCGGTTTCTCCACCAACTAAATCACAGTTTGAAATTTTACAACCTTTTACTATTCCTTTAATGATTGGTTTTAATTTTTTAAAATCAATTTTATTAATTGATATATAGTCTAAGAATAATAATGGTCTAGCTCCTTGAACAATAAGGTCGTTCACACTCATTGCAACTAAGTCAATCCCAATAGTATCAAATTTGTTAAGAGTATTCGCTATCTCTACTTTTGTTCCAACACCATCTGTACAAGCGACAATTTTTGGTTTTTTATAACTGTTTGGAATGTCCGTGATGGAGCCAAAACCACCAATATTACCAGACTTGTTTTTGCCTTTATTATTTGATGAAATACTTGATATAAATTTAACAAAATTATCAGCAGCATTTATGTTTACACCACTTTTTTCATAGGTAAATTTTTCTTTTTTCATTAGAATAAATTATGCAAATTATTAATAAATTATTAAGATTACAAAAGGTATATATATTTTTTATTTCATTCGTCCTATTTATAATAATTTTTTCCACAACTTATTTGCATGCAAATAGTTTTAAAGTATCTGATATTGAAATTTCATCACCATTTAGCCTAAATTTTAATAAAAATAGAGCAATAGATAAAGGATTTCAAAAATCTTTTTCAAATTTATTAACTATGATTACAACCTCAGGTGATAAGAATAAAATAAAAAATACTCCAATTAAAGAAATCAAAACTATGATTGATTCATTTACAATCAGTTCAGAGAGGTTCATTAATAATGAGTATTTTGCAACACTAGAAACTACTTTTAGTAAAAAAAATATTCTAAAATTTTTAGAACAAAAAAATATATTTCCATCAATGCCAATAAAGAATAATGTTTTGTTGTTACCAATATTAGTAGATATAGAAACTGATAATATTTACTTATTTAATGATAATATCTTTTATAGAAACTGGAATAATGAAAATAAAAATTACCAATTATTAAATTATTTATTACCAAGTGAAGACCTGGAAGACTTAAATAAAATTCAAGAAATATCTAAGTCAATTGATAGTTATGATTTTTCAAATTTGATAAAAAAATATGACTTAAATGATTATATAATATTGATAATATATAAAAGTAGCAATGAAGTTAAAATACTTTCTAAAATTAATCTAAATAACTCGTTCAAAGTTTATAATCATAAATATTCAGAAATTAATTTAGATGATAGTAAAGATTTCCAGAAAGTTTTAGAGAATTTAAAAATAATCTATGAAGATTACTGGAAAAAAAATAATGAAATTAATACATCTATCAAGCTTCCACTAACTATATCAATAGATAGCAGAAATCATAAGAAAATTATGCAACTAGAAGAAACATTTAATATTTCAGATTTGATATCAGATTTTTATATATTGAAATTTGATAGTGAGACAATTCAATACAGGGTGGTTTTTAATGGCTCACCAAAAAACTTTCTTACTACAATGAATAAAAATAATTTTGATTTAGATATGAAAAATAAAATATGGATAATTAGATGAAAAATTTAAATCAATTATTATTAGATTTTGATTATAAACAAAATTTTAGAGATGATGATTTTTATGTTGGAAAAAGCAACTATTATGCTTTTGAATTAATAAATAGATGGCCAAAATGGGAAAAGAATTTTTTAAATATAAGTGGTGAGAAATATTCAGGAAAAACCCACCTGGCTAATATCTTTTTAAAAAAATTTAAGGGATTTCGTGTAGAGACAAATTTAATAGATAATGAGTATTTAAAGAAAATCAAACTTTATCAAAATATAGTTTTAGAAGATCTAGACTTAAATGTAGATGAAAAAATTATTTACACACTTTTTAATTTAATAGATCAAGATAATAAATTTTTAGTGATTACTTCAGCTATACCAATAGCTGAAATTAACTTTAAACTAGATGATCTTCGATCAAGAACTAAAAACTGTCTTTTAGCTAAAATTGAAAACCCTGATGATGAACTAATGTTTGCTTTAATATTAAAAAATTTATCTGATAGGCAGATTATTTTAGACAAAAAATTGATTAATTTTATCATTAAAAGAATTGAGAGATCGTATGGCAAAATATTTGATTTCATATATAAAATTGACAAGATTAGTTTAAAAAAAAAAAAATCAATAGACTTAAAAATTATTAGCGAAGTGCTAGAAAATAAATGAACAAGTATAGAACTCACAATTGTAATGAATTAACCAAAGATAATAGTGAACAAGAAATTGTACTATCTGGTTGGATTAATAAAAAAAGAGACCATGGAAACCTTTTATTTATAGATTTAAGAGACAATTATGGAATGACTCAATGCATTATTGATAAGAGTAATGAGAACTTTAAATTATTAGAAAAAATTCAGTTAGAAAGTGTAATTAAAATAAATGGAACAGTTGTTAAAAGAAGTTCTGACACTATTAATTCTGAACTTCAAACTGGTGAAATAGAAGTTGATATAAATTCATTTGAAATACTGGGCACATGTAAAGAGCTTCCAATGCCAGTATTTAGTGATCAAGAGTATGCTGAGGAAATTAGGCTTAAATATAGGTTTCTAGATCTACGAAGAAAAAAAATTCATGACAATATTATATTAAGATCTAAAGTAATTTCATTTATTAGAAGTGAAATGTTTAAATTAGGATTTTTAGAATTTCAAACTCCAATATTAACATCCTCAAGCCCAGAAGGAGCTAGAGATTTTTTAGTACCTAGTAGATTAAATCCAGGAAAATTTTATGCTTTACCACAGGCTCCTCAACAATTTAAACAATTAATAATGGTTTCTGGATTTGATAAATATTTTCAAATTGCCCCATGTTTTAGAGACGAAGATGCTAGAGCAGACAGAAGTCCAGGTGAATTCTATCAACTTGATATGGAAATGTCCTTTGTTGAACAAGAAGATATTTTTCAAGTCATTGAAAAATTAATAGTTAAAGTTTTTAAAAATTTTTCTTCTAAAAAACTAATGTATGAAAATTTTCCCAGAATACCGTACGAAGAATCTATGCTTAAATATGGATCAGACAAACCTGATTTAAGAAACCCATTAATAATTTCAGATTTATCAGATATTTTTACACGTGATGATGTTACATTTGAAATATTTAAAAAACTTGTAAAATCTGGCTCAAAAGTAAGGTGTATAGTAACTAAAAAAACAAATGAAAAACCAAGAAGTTTCTTTGATAGTATTGACAAGTGGGCTAAAGAACAAGGAGCATCTGGTCTTGCTTATTTTACAATTGAAAAAAATGAAAATATTTCAGCTAAGGGTCCTGTAGGCAAATTTTTTTCTAAAGAGGCACTAGAAGAAATTATGAAAATTACTGGTGCAGAGGTAGGCGATAGTATATTTTTTGCTTGTGGAAAAATAAATGATGTCGAAAAAATAATTTCTCAAGCCCGAGAAAAAATTGCTAAAGATTTGAATCTGATCGATGAAAATATTTTTGCATTTTGTTGGATTGTTGATTACCCAATGTTTGAAAAAAATGAAGTAAACAACAAAATTGAATTTAGTCACAACCCATTTTCAATGCCACAGGGGAATATAAATGACATAGATTTTTCTAATCCTCTTAATATTAAGGCTTATCAGTATGATATAGTATGTAATGGAATAGAGCTATCTTCTGGAGCTATAAGGAATCATGTACCTGAATTAATGTACAAATTATTTTCAATTGCTGGTTATCAAAAAGAGCAAGTCAATGAAAAATTTAGTGGAATGATTAATGCTCTCAGTTATGGAGCACCACCTCATGGTGGTATAGCACCTGGAATAGATAGAATTGTAATGCTTTTAGCTAATGAGAAAAATATTAGAGAGGTTACGATGTTCCCAATGAATCAAAATGCCCAAGATTTAATGATGAATGCTCCTTCAGAAGTTAATGAAGAGCAACTAAAAGAACTTAGTTTAGCTTTAAAAATTAAGAAGTAGTATTATTTTTTACCTTTTAAGCTAATTTTGACGTCAGATAGATCAACAAGATTTTTTTTGTAATTATTTCTAACAAAACCTTTGCTGGTAATATCTCTTACAATTTTTAGTAATTGATTTTGATCTTCTGTATTTTCTTCCTCTGGCATAGATCTATCAGATCCACCAATAGCAGGAGTATGTGCTAAATCTTCTCTATTTTGATAAGAAATAGCCAATTCTCTGAAAATGTAATCTAATATAGATGAAGCGCTCATAATTCTATCATTACCGTGTACTTTTCCTGAAGGTTCAAATTTAGTATCAACATAAGCACTAATATACTCATCTAATGGAACACCGTATTGAAGACCTAGTGATATTGCTATTGCGAAATTATTCATCAAAGCTTTAACCAGCTCTCCTTCTTTACTTGTGTCAATAAAAATCTCACCAATTTTTCCATCCTCATATTCACCTGTATGTAAATAAACTTTATGATCACCAATAGTAGCTTTTTGAATATAACCTTTTCTTCTATCAGGCATGCTAAATCTTTTACCTACACCATCATTAATTTTTTTGAGAAATGCAGTATTATTTTCTTTAGAAATAACCTTAGGTTGACTTTGTTCAGTTATAATATCTATTTTCTTAGTCTCTGTGACCTTGTTGTTAGGGTCTAAACTTTTTGTTTTTCTTGTATCAAGTTTAACATTTAAAACTTCAAATTTACCATCATCACGCTTTTCAAGATTTGCAAGCTCTGATTCATTAATATCATCAAGATAATGATTAACTTTAAAGCTACAAGTGTAAAAAGTTTCTACTAAATATTTTGCCATTTTTCCTTTAATTAAAATTTATTATGAATCACAAGATATTTAATTTATATACAAATCTATACTTTAGTCTAATTTAAATTATACAATTTAGAATTGAAGATTTAATAAAATTATATGTGGACATTTTTAAAAAAGTTTTTTGTTTGGTGGAATCAAGAAACTGTTGGTACCAAATTAAAGACATTTTTTTCAGGAAAATATATTGGAGGAGATGCACAAGGTAATAAGTACTATGAAAGTAAAAAAGGAAAAAGATGGATCATTTATGGTGGAGAGATTGATGCTTCAAAAATACCAAATGAATGGTACTCATGGATTCATTTTACAAAAAATAAAATAGAAAATAATCATAATTTAGAAAAATATGACTGGCAAAAACCACATCAATCTAATCAAACTGGTACAGAAAATGCTCATCACCCAAATAGAGATAATGATCACATCAAAAAAAAATATACTAGTTGGAAAAATTAAGCATTTAGCAATTTTAATTTTTTTTTTTTTAGTAACAACCACGTCAACATTATTTGCTTTAGAAAATAATGAAGTTAATTTTATAGAAATAAAAATTTTAGATAAAGTTAGTTCTAAAAGTACACTTTTAAAGCTAGAATTAGGTAAAGAAAAAAAATATAATAATTTATTAATTAAAAGTTTGAAATGCAAAAATTCAGAGTTTGATGACAATCCAGAAATAACTGCCTATATTCAAGTTCAAGATTTAACTAACAAAAATAATGATGAGGTTTTTGTATTTAATGGATGGACATTTTCATCAAGCCCAACAATAAACCCTTTTGATCACCCAGTTTATAATATTTGGCTTACCAAATGCTACTAAATAACCTTCTCATTATCTAACCAACCAACGTTAAAATCTGACTCAATAAATTTTTTGTGATTAAGTAATATTTTATGGAGTGGTATCGTTGTTATAACTCCTTCGATTACAAATTCGTCTAAAGATCTATTCATTCTCTGGATTGCCTCTGTTCTATTTCTACCTTGAACAATTACTTTGCAAATCAGACTGTCATAATATGGGGTAATTTTATAACCTTGAAATATTGCACCATCTACTCTTGTTCTGAAACCAGATGGTTGATGGCACATGCCAATAGTTCCAGGTGAAGGTTGAAAATTTTTACTGGCATCTTCGGCATTAATTCTGCACTCAATAGCATGTCCTCTTGGAATAATGTCACTTTGTTTTAAGGCAGTTTCACCAGTATAGGCTATCCAAATTTGTTCTTTAATTATATCAATACCAGTGACCATTTCTGTAACAGGATGTTCAACTTGAATTCGGGTATTCATCTCCAAGAAATAAAATTTTCCTTCTTCATAAATAAACTCAACCGTGCCAGCACCTTCATAACCAATTTTGCTGACCATATTTACAGTTCTTTCAAAAAGATCTTTTCTAATTTCATCAGTTAAAACAGGACTAGGAGTTTCCTCTATTAATTTTTGATGCCTTCTTTGCACAGAGCAGTCTCTTTCATGTAAATGAACAGTTCTATTTTTTCCTGATAATACTTGAACCTCTATATGTCTAGGATTTTGAAAAAATTTTTCAATATAAACCTCATCATTACCAAAATATTTTTTTGCTTCAGATTTTGCTGTTGAGAATAATGTTTCAAACTCTTCTTCTTTATAAACAATTTTCATTCCTTTTCCACCACCACCACCAGAGGCTTTAATTAAAACTGGAAACCCAATTTTTTTACAGAGTTCTTTTGCTGCCTTTATATCAGTTACACCACCCTCCGATCCTTCAATAATAGGCAGGCCATATTCTTTGGCAATCTTCTTTGCTTGAATTTTATCACCCATCATTTTTATGAGTTTTGAGGAAGCACCAATAAATTTAATATTATTTTCTTCTAAAACTTTAGCAAAATTTGCATTTTCAGATAAAAAACCATAGCCAGGATGAACTGCCTCTGCTTTTGTAAGTTCAATTGCAGACATTAGTGCAGGTATATTTAAATAACTATTTGCTGGTTGATGTGAACCAATGCAAACACTTTCATCAGCAAGCCTAACATGCATACTATCTCTATCTACATCTGAATGAACAGCAACAGTTGCAATTCCCCACTCTTTACATGCACGAATAACTCTAACTGCAATTTCCCCACGGTTCGCAATTAGAATTTTTTTAAACATTATTCAACAATGATAATAGTTTGACCGTACTCAACAGGTTGGCCATCTTCCACACAAATTTCTTTTATAATTCCATCAGCAGTAGAGGGAACATGATTCATAGTTTTCATAGCCTCAACTATCATAACTGTTTCACCTTTTTTAATTTTTTTACCAACCTCAGAAAATTTTTTAGCCCCAGGTTCTGCAGCGTGATAAGCCGTACCTATAATAGGAGATTTAACCTCAGTCCCAGAAACAACTTTAGGCTTAGCTTCATCAGATAATGGTGTAGAAGCAGCAACACTTACAACTTGATTTGAACTAGTTGGGTTTGACTTTGATACTTTAATCTTAGTATCTTTATCTGTGTATTCAATTTCAGTTAAATTGAACTCATTTAAATAATCAGTTAATTCTTTAATAATATTTTTATCTATTTTCATTTTTTTAACATGTTTTGCATTGCAATTATGGCTAAAATATAACCGTTGTCACCTAAACCAAATATTCCACCAGTAGCAATATCACAGATTAATGACTTATGTCTAAAATCTTCTCTTTTATGAATATTTGATATGTGAAGTTCAATAATTGGTTTCTTGTAGATATCCAAAGCATCTCTAATCGCAACAGATGTATGAGTGAAACCAGCAGCATTAATAATTAAACCATCAAATTTGTTTTTAGCTTTTTGAATAATTGTAACTATTTCACCCTCTATATTTGATTGAAAAAACTCTAAATTAATATTTAACTCCTTAGCCTTACTTAAACAATTTTTTCTCAATTGATCAAAAGTTATAGACCCATATTGTGATTGTTCTCTTTCACCTAATAGATTAAGATTAGGGCCATTAATAATTATAATATTATTACTCATTCAATTCTTATACATTATGAAAAAAATAAAAAAAATAAAAATTAAGATAAATGGCAAATTTTCTGTGATTAATGAAAACTTAAGTCTCTCAGTTTTTATAAAAAAACTAAAAATTCCTCTTAAAAAAGTAGCAATTGAATTAAATCAAGAAATAATAGATAAAAATAAAATAAGCAAAATTAAACTAAAAAAAAATGACAAAATAGAGGTTGTTCATTTCATTGGAGGTGGATAAAAATGAAAAAAGATAAATTAACAGTAGGTAAAAGAAATTTTAATTCTAGATTAATAGTGGGTACTGGAAAATATAAAAGTATGGCTGAGTGTGCACAGGCTATAAAGTTATCTGGCGCAGAAATAGTAACAGTAGCAGTAAGACGTGTTAACATCTCTGATAAAAAAAAACCATTATTAATGGACTATATAGATCCAAAAAAAATTACTTACCTCCCAAATACAGCAGGATGTTTTAATTCTGAAGAAGCTCTTAGAACATTAAGATTAGCAAGAGAAATTGGAGGATGGAAATTAGTAAAACTGGAAGTATTAGGAGATAAAAGAAATTTATTTCCTGATATGATTGAAACTTTAAAATCTACAGAGGTTTTGACTAAAGAAGGGTTTAAAGTGATGGTTTACTGTAATGATGATCCATTGATGGCTATAAGATTGGAAAATGCTGGAGCTTGCGCAATCATGCCCTTAGCAGCGCCTATAGGTTCTGGTCTCGGAATACAAAACACTACAAATATTAAGATTATAAGAAGTCAGACAAGACTTCCTTTAATTATTGATGCTGGGCTAGGTCAGGCTTCAGATGCTGCTATTGCTATGGAATTAGGGTGTGATGGAGTATTAGTTAATACAGCAATTGCTAAAGCTAAGAAGCCATTTAAAATGGCCTTAGCATTCAAGAATGGAGTTATGGCTGGTAGACAATCATTCTTAGCAGGACGTATAGAGAGATCAATATACGGAAGTGCATCCTCACCAACAACAGGAATTATTTAAATAATAGTTGGTTTAGTTGGTTTAGTTGGTTTTTTAAATATTTTTTTTTTAAAAAAAATTTTCTTTTTAAATGGTTTTTTTATAAGGACATTGACAGGTTTAGCCTCTTTTTTTTGTTCCTCTAAATTTCTTAGTTTTTCTATATATTCAAAAGTTTCTATTGTTTTTTTTGTATTATTTTGGAGATCAATTATATACTCAGGAATAATTAAAGAATTGTCAGCTATAATATCAATTTTTATTTTATTTTTATCTTCAAAATATTTCAAGTCTTCTATAAAATTTTCTTTCATAAAGTCTGAAATTTTATCACAAATTTTTAGTTCAACATACTTTGCTTTAGTCAAAACAGCCTTAACTTCTACTAGTTTTAATATTTTCATAGCAAAAGACTCATCTGTAAGGGTAACCTTCCACTTTACAGCACTTTCACGAAGTCTTTGTCTAGACATCTCTAATAATCCAAACGTGCTAATCCTTCCTATTTGAATTCTTGCTCTATCCGTCCTACATTTTTCTTTGAGTTTTCTTTCAACTAACCTCCTATTACCAAAGCTCAACATGTCAATAAAATCTATAATTATTAAACCAGACAAATCCCTAATTTTTATTTGTCTTGATATTTCCTCTGCAGCCTCAAGGTTGGTATCTAAAGCAGTGCTTTCAACATTCTTTTGTTTTATTGAGCTTCCAGAGTTTATATCGATAGAAACTAAAGCTTCGGTTGGATTAATTACCAAATAACCCCCAGAATTTAACTTAATCTCTGAGTCATAAATTTGATTTAGTTTTTCTTCTATTTTTTCATTAAAAAATAATGGGATCTTTTCTCTATATTTTTTTATTTTCTTAACGTGTGAAGGCATCATCATTTTCATAAAATTTTGTGCTTTTTTGTAACCTTCATTTCCCTCAATAACTATACTGTTCGTGTCTTCATCATATAGGTCTCTCAAAGTTCTTTTTATAATATCACTTTCTTGATGAATTAGTGATGGTGCAATCGAATCTAAAGCTGTTTCTTTAATTTCATTCCAGGTTTTTATCAATGTTTGAAGATCATGATCTATATCATTTTTTGTTTTATTTGATCCAGCAGTTCTTACAATGAGACCCATTTCTTTTGGAATGGATATATCATTTAAAATTGTCCTGATTTTTTTTCTTTCTCCAGGATTAAAAATTTTACGAGATATACCACCACCCTTTGGTGTATTAGGCATCAAAACTATATATTTTCCTGCTATAGATATAAAAGTACTTAATGCGGCTCCCTTTTGTCCTCTTTCATCTTTTAATACCTGAATTAATATTACTTGATTTGGTTTTATGACTTCTTGAATCTTATATCTTTTTGATTTGAATCTTGTTTCAGGCTTTCTTGATTCAACTATCTGAATTTCTTCTGGAGGATTTTCACTTATAATAATTTCATCATTTGATTGAGGCTCAGAATTTTCAGTGTCAATCTCTGGTTTGACATTAACAGGATCATTAATATCTAAATTTCCATCATTAATATTTTTCTCTTCTTCTTTTTCACTTTTTTTTTGAAGCTCTTCTCTATCCAGTTCTTCCTCAGCTTTTATCTTAGCAAGGTCATTTTGTGGAATTTGATAGTAGTCTGACTGAATGTCGTTGAAAGATAAAAATCCATGTCTCTCTCTTCCAAAATCTATAAAGGCGGCCTGAAGAGAAGGTTCAACCCGACTAACTTTACCCAAGTAAATGTTATTCTTAATTAGGTTATTTTTTAAGCCTTCGTACTCGTAATCCTCTATGTTATCACCATTTTTAAGCACAACTCTTGTTTCATTTGGATGCGAAGCATCAATGTATAAGTTTTTTTCCATATATTTTTGATTAGTTGTTTCATTTTGTATTTAAATAATTTTAAATTTTGTTGAAAATCAGATGCCTTAACTTTAACAAATTCATATATATACTAAACTTAATGCATCGAATTATTAAAAATATACTTATACTAATTTCAAGTATTGGTCTATTAGGCATCTTTTTTTTAGTAGCTATTTTATGGGCTTTTTCTAACAATTTACCAGATTATAAGTTTCTTAAGAATTATAAAGCACCAGTTTCAAGTAAAGTCTATTCTGGAGATGGAGAACTGGTAAATGATTTCTCAACAGAAAAAAGGATATTTGTTCCTTATAATTCAATACCTACAAAAGTAATTAACTCTTTTTTATCTGCAGAAGATAAAAATTTTTTCTCTCACCCTGGTGTGGATGCTAGAGGAGTTATTAGGGCCATCATCAATAATATTTCAAATATAGCCTCATCAAAAAGACTGGAAGGGGCTTCAACCATAACTCAACAAGTAGCAAAAAATTTTTTATTAACAAATGAAGTGAGCATTAATAGAAAAATAAAAGAAGCAATTTTAGCATTTAGGATAGAAAGAGTATTGTCGAAAGAGAGAATTTTAGAATTATATTTGAACCAGATATACTTAGGAGAAGGAACTTATGGTATCGCTTCAGCAAGCTTAGAATATTTTGACAAACCAATTAGTGATTTAAACTATGATGAAGCTGCCTTGTTAGCTGCATTACCAAAAGCACCTAGCCGATATAATCCGTATAAGAATATTGAATTAGCTCAATTTAGAAGGAATTTAGTTTTAAAAAACTTACTAGAAAATAATTATATAAATAAAGAAAAATATGACGAATTCATTAGCAACAAAATTAGATTAAAAAAAATAAAAAAAATTTACTCAATAGACTCAAAATATTATGTTGAGGATATAAGAAAAGATGTAATTGATAAACTTGGTTATGATAGTGTTTATAGGCAGGGATTAAATATAAACACACCAATTGATTTAAAGTTACAAAAAATAGCAACTCAATCTTTAAGAAATGGCCTTGTTAGCTATGATAAACGAAGAGGTTGGCGTAAACCAGTTCAAAAAAATAAAGATATAAATAATTGGACTGATGGATTGGATAATTTCAGATTAGAAAAATCAATTAATTGGGACTTAGCAATAATAAAAAAAATTGATAAATTTAATGTAGAAATTGAAACTGAAAAAAAATTAAAAGGTATAATCAAATATGAAAATATATCCTGGACTAAAAAAGAATTTAATGAATTATTTGATATTGGGGATGTGATTTATGTAGAAAAAATAAATGAAAATATATTTGCTTTAAGACAACTACCTAATGTTAATGGAGGAATAGTAGTGATGGATCCTTTCACTGGAAGAGTTTTAGCTCTAAGTGGTGGTTTTAGTTTTAAGAAAAGTGAATTTAATCGAGCAACACAGGCTACTAGGCAACCTGGCTCTGCTTTTAAGCCTTTCATTTATGCTTTAGCACTTGAAAATGGCTATACTCCATCAACTTTAATTTTAGACGCACCTTTAGTTTTAAAACAGGGTTATGATTTAAAAATGTGGAAACCAGAAAATTATGGAAAAAAATTTTATGGACCTTCTACCTTAAGAATGGGTTTAGAAAAATCTAGAAATTTAATGACAGTAAGAATAGCCCAAGATCTTGGTCTTACAAAAATAGTTAATTTTTCAAAACAGTTAGGAATTTATGATGACCCCAGAGAACTATTGTCAATTTCATTGGGTTCAGCTGAAACAACTTTACTTAAATTAACTTCTGCATATTCCTCATTTGTTAATGGTGGAAAGTTAATTAAACCAATAATGATAGATAGAATTCAAGACAGTGAAGGTAAAACAATACTTAACAACGAAAAAAGAAATTGTACAAACTGTGATCAACTGTCTTTTTTAAATGAAAATTACCCTGTAATTGAAGATAATTTTCCCCAAATATTTTCTCCAGAAACAGCATATCAAATGACATCCATATTAGAGGGTGTTGTTCAGAACGGAACAGGTAAAAATTTAAAAGATCTTAATTTAGTCTTAGCGGGCAAAACAGGAACTACAAATAATAATAATGATACATGGTTTATTGGTTTTACCTCAAAATTGGCAATAGGTGTCTACGTAGGGTCAGATAATCCTAAGCCACTTGGAAAATATGAAACGGGAGCAAAGACAGCACTACCAATTTTTAAAAGCTTTGTTAAGAATGCAGTGAATAAAGAAGAAGCTAGACCATTTAAAATAGCTGATAATATTTTAATGATGGTTATTGATCCTATAACAGGAAAAAAATCAATATCAGGTTCTAAAAATACAATAATTGAATATTATAAAAAATTACCAAATGGAAGTGAATCAAATTTAGACATTAGCAATAGATTAAAAAATAATAATATATTAAGGTTCTATTAATGGAAAATATTTATTTAAATTTTAAATCTGAAATAGAAAAAATCAATCAAAGAGTTAAGGGGTATCTTTGAAAAAAATGATATTCATAATAAATTAAAAAAAAATAATCAAAAGATGCTAGAAAATAATTTCTGGCAAGATAAATCAGTCTCACAAAAAATCATTAAAGAAAATAAACTTTATGAAGATTTAATAAATACATATGATAATTCTGTTAAATCGATAATTGATTTACATGAGCTAAATGAGTTAGCTGAAGTAGAAAAAAATCAAACTATAATAAAGGAAGTTTTAGAAAGTCTAAAAGATTTAAAAAAATTAGCTAAAAAAAATGAGACCAAATGTTTCTTATCAAATGAAAGTGACAGTTTAGATTGTTATATAGAAATTCATGCAGGGGCGGGAGGAACAGAAAGCCAAGATTGGGCTGAAATGCTAAGAAGAATGTATTTAAAGTGGTCAGTTTTAAAAAATTTTAAATCTCAGTTAATAAGTGAACACAAAGGTGATGAAGCAGGAGTAAAATCATCTACAATTAAAATTGAAGGTGATTATGTTTTTGGCTGGTTAAAATCTGAGTCGGGAATTCACAGATTAGTTAGAATTTCTCCATTTGATTCTGGGGCCAGAAGACATACAAGTTTTGCAAGTGTTTGGGTTTATCCTGTAGTGGATGAAAATATAGACATTGAGATTATAGAAAAAGACTTAAGAATTGATACTTATAGATCTAGTGGAGCAGGTGGACAGCACGTAAACACAACTGATAGTGCAGTTAGAATTACACATATTCCATCAAAAATAGTTGTACAGTGTCAAAATGAAAGGTCGCAACATAAAAATAAAGACACTTGTATGAATATGCTTAGGGCGAGGCTTTATGATTTTGAAATAAAGAAAAGAGAAAAAGAAAATCAAAGCATAGAGTCTTCAAAATCTGAAATAGGATGGGGTCATCAAATAAGATCATATGTACTTCATCCCTATAGAATGGTTAAAGATAATAGAACTAGTTTTGAAAGCTCTAACCCAGACAAAGTACTAGATGGAGAAATAGACGAATTTTTAGAAAGCTCACTATATCAAGTTAAATGACTAAAAATTTAATAAAGATTTTTTCAATCATAGTTTTTTTACTTATTTTTGTAATTTTTTATTTGAGTTTAATTGGAGTAAAAACAGAAAGGTTTAATGAAAGAATTACGAACAAGATTTCGAAAATTAATAAATGGATAAAACTAGACTTAAGAGATGTTAAATTTTTATTAGATCCATACAATTTTACAGTAAACATAATCACACAAGACCCCACAGTACTTTTAGAAGATAGAAAGCTAGAAATAAAAGAAATAAAAATCAAAATATACTTGAAGGCATTAATCTTCAACGAATTTTCATTGGATAATTTAAAAATTTCAACAAAAACTATTAAGCTTAAGGATATAATTTTACTGGCTAGATCTTTTAAAAATTCAACTGAGCTATTTTTATTAGATAAAGTAATTAAGAATGGATCATTAACAGCAGACATTAAGTTAGAATTTGATGAAAAAGGTAAGATAAAAAAGGATTACGTACTAAAGGGATTTATCAAAAATGCGAAATTAGATTTTTTAAAAAAAATTAATGTAAATAATTTAGATTTAGAATTTAATATTCAAAAAAATAGATACTCTTTAACAAAGATTAAAAGTGATATTAATGAGGTACCATTATCATCGACATTAATTGAAATTAATAAAAAAAAAGATTTATTTTTGATAAAAGGAAAAATTTTAACTAACAAAAAAGAATTTGATAGAGAAAAAATTAAAAGTATGACGGCTAATTTTTTGAAAAATCCTAAAATTGAAAAAATCAGATTAAGCTCTGAAAATGATATTTCTTTTAATCTTAGTAAAAAATTAAAGATTGATAATCTAGAAATAAGATCAAAAGTAAATTTAGACCAGCTAGTTATAAAAAATGATTATATAAATTTGAAACCATACCTACCCAATTTAGAGGAGTTAATTGATTTTGAAAATCATAAGATTACAATAAATTACAATAAACAAAAATTTAATATTAAAGGTGATGGTAAAATTCTGGTTAAAGACCAGCTAGATACAATTAATTATGAAATAAAAAAAAATAATGATAAATTTACATTTCATACAAAAACAGACTTAAGAAATAACAAATTATTAATAAAGTTTTTAGACTATGAGAAAAAAAATAACTCAAGTGTCTCAATTGAGTTAAAAGGTAACTTTAAAAAGAATAACGCAATTAATTTTGATTTAATTTCTTTAAAAGAAAAAGATAATACGATTTTATTTAAAAATCTGAAATTAAGTAAAGACTTTAAATTAAGAAGTGTGGATAGCTTTAACTTTAACTTTATGAATACTAAGAAAATTATAAATCAAATTTTTTTAAAAAAAAACAATTCAAATTATACCATTGAAGGAAAAAGTTTTGATGCTACTAAATTAATCAATGAAATTATGGAAAGTGATGAAGAAAACTCTTTATTATTTAATAATTTTAACTCTAAAATCACTTTAAAAATTGACAAGACTTTTATTAATGAGGTTGACTTTGTAAATAACCTTTCTGGAATATTAAATTTTAAAAATAATAAAATTAATAACCTCAATTTAAAATCTATATTTCCTAATGATAAAAAAATTAGTCTTTCTATTAAAACAAATGATAAACAAGAAAAAATTACAAAGCTTTTTACTGAACATCCAAAACCTTTAATTAAAAGGTATAGTTTTATAAAAGGTTTTGAGGAAGGGATATTAGTTTATCAGTCTATAAAAAAAGATGATATTTCCAATGCTCTACTAACCATTGAAAACTTTAAAATTAAAAAGATTCCT
>Ga0307986_10000782_pt1 | contig 23408 bp, 19 predicted proteins | sample EllFjometageno82_FD_203170 | JGI IMG/M metagenome (GOLD analysis project Ga0307986, IMG submission 203170) | Marine microbial communities from Ellis Fjord, Antarctic Ocean - #82 | ecosystem: Environmental > Aquatic > Marine > Unclassified | place: Southern Ocean | collected 2014-10-09
TTGCGCATGAATAGTATCCTTGTACCGCTTCAAACCAAACATATACACATTTGCCGTCCCATTCAGGGTCTTCCAAGGGTAGTGGAATTCCCCATGAAAGGTCCCTGGTAACCGCACGGGAACGTAGCCCCATGTCCAACCATTGCTTGGTCATAGCCCGAACATTTGGCTTCCATAGCGATTTCCTTTCAGATGCATGTTGTTGTAGGGCTTCTTGAAATAAATCTAAGCGATAAAAGAAATGATCGGTATCTTTGATTTCGATTTTAGCAGTAGGGTTCATCTTAGAAACTGGATTTTTTAACTCGGTTGATTCGTAAGTGGCCCCGCATGAATCGCACTGGTCACCTCTAGCGCCATCTTCTTCACAGGATGGGCAAATGCCCTCTACGTATCGATCTGGTAGAAAGCGGCCACTTCCATCGCTATTGGTCTCATAGTATTGCTGGGTGGTTTTTCTTTCGAATAACCCTGCATCCATTAATGAGGAAAAATTATCTTGCACTATTTGTTTGTGCATTGGGTCGGTGGTTCTATTGAATAATGAGCCACCGTATTCAACTCCTCGCGAATCAATATTTGGCTCCCAACTACATCCAAGGTCTAGTAGGGCCTTGGAGTTGATAGCATGATATTCATCAACAACTTGTTGAGGAGTAATGCCATTTTGTTCTGCAGTAACCGTGATTGGAGTTCCGTGCTCATCACTTCCAGAAACCATCAGAACCCTATTTCCTCGCGCTCTTTCAAAGCGGGCTTGGATATCTGGTGGTAAATAACAGCCTGCGACATGACCTAAGTGTAGTGGGCCGTTAGCATATGGCCAAGCAACACAAATTAGTACATGCTCATCGACCATAACAATCCCTATTTCAATGCGGGCGTGATGTCCTTCTTGAGTTTCACCCTTGTAACACTAGACTTGTATGCGTTTATTCCACTCCTAATATCGTGTCAATGGTCGAAAAAAAGAAGCAGTTTCTCTTGGAAATTCATCATTACATAGGGTTAGAATCAAAAACCATCACCTCTCATGTATCACTTACCCACCACCGGGGCACGGAGTCGCTGACTACAAATGGACATCACTTTACTAGTATTTTATGCCGTTTTGGCCCTAGGAATCTCTTTTATTTGCTCTATTCTAGAGGCAGTTGTATTATCGGTGCCTCACACCTATATTGCAGTCCTTCAAAAAGAGGGTAAGAAATCTGGAGTATTATGGGCGCGGCTGAAAGATGATGATGCGGTCAAACCTCTAACTGCTATCCTAACTTTGAATACAATCGCTCACACGATGGGTGCTGCTGGAGTTGGTTCTCAGGTACAGACTATATGGGGAGAAGAATACCTTACAGGTGCTTCAATCATCCTTACAATAGCAGTTTTATTCTTTTCCGAAATAGTCCCAAAGACCCTAGGAACAGCATACTGGAAAAAACTAGTCCCGGTCACAGGAATAATTTTGCGCTATATGATTAAATTGCTAGCATTTATCATCATCCCAATTCAAATCTTAAAATCGATTCTTCCAGAGGGTAGCAGCACGCTGGTCACAAGAGACGATGTTGTCGCTATTGTCGACCTCGGTGAAGAAGAGGGAATCCTAGAGGCTGATGAAGAGGAAGTAATTCACAACTTACTGAAATTAAGAGACATTAATGTCAGCGAAATAATGACTCCAAGAGTGGTAATGACCGCTTTTAAGTCAACATCAACAGTTGAAGAAATACTTCAAGAACACAAGATTATTCGCTTTTCAAGAATACCAATTTATGAAGAATCAATTGATGAAATCACTGGTTTCATTATACGTTCTGAAATATTGATGGCAGCTAGTAGAGATGAATCAGATAAATCGATTGGAGAGTTCAAGAAGCCAGCGATCACCATTCTCGTCAATGACTCAGTCGACCATGCGCTTGAGGTATTCCTAGAACAAAGGCAACAGGTTGCTATTGTCAAGGATGAGTTTGGCGGTACTGCCGGACTTGTAACTTTGGAGGATGTCCTAGAGACATTACTCGGTGAAGAAATAGTGGATGAATTGGATGAAGTTGATGATATGCGCGAATTGGCTAAGGTTTACGCTGAATCATCTGATGAATCTCAATGATTGGTTCTAATTTAGAAACCATTCTCCAACCATTGCTCAATGTGATGATTCCTTGTTGAATTGGTTCTAGCACCCGAGTGCGGCAAGTCTTCAATTAGATGAGTTGTAAGAATCCCCTCTCTACCAGCATCTCTCATCGATGAAACAAGCAAGTCGTAATGAGACCGGCCTAGTACTGAATCCTCTTCTGCTTGTAATACGAGGGTAGGTTGTTGTGGCAGGCCCCAGAGTGGGACATCCAATTGCATAAGTGAATGAATCGGATTTTCTAGAGGGTGGAGTGCTGATAATTGTGCAAACAACCTTTTTTGAATTGATGAATGAAGGATTTTCGGAATATTATTGCGCTCTATCGAGTCTTCATAGACCATCGAATACTTGGTCATTGGAGATTCTAGTATCCATCCTTTTATTTTATTGCCCCAAGGATAATCATCAATTCGTTTTGAGAGATTAAGACCTACGAAGCCACCCATCGAGTGGCCATAATATGTAATTTCTGCGATATCTTCAGGGAGCAGTAAACTATCTAGTGCGCTCATTAATTCTACAGTGTGCTCTACCACTCTAATCGCAGTCCATTTTTCAACGGGCATTGCCTTACCATGGCCTGGCATTTCAACTATCAAAGCATGCCAACCTCTATCACAGAACCATTCAGCACGTTCGCGTACAGATTCAGCGCTGCTTTTCCAGCCATGTATCATCAGTAGCAATGGTGCGCTTTGATCTCTGCGATTTAGCATTGCTCTGGCTTCTACACCATGACAATCGGCAATCAATTCTACCCAAGGTTCAATCTTTATGCTAGGCTTTCGGAAATGGATTTTTCTAAATATTTGAATAATAAGGTATTCAATGAAGATCTCAATAGATATAGCGCCAATGATTATCACAAAAATAGCATTAGCCAATAGCGGGTAGTTACCAAATAATAGAGTGCTACAAGTGATGATCAGTAATATTAAAAATATTACAAATCGACCATACCTAGACTGTTTTATCATGATGACCATCAAGAAGTGATTTATTCATCCTTAGAACTTTCAGCGGAAGCGTTTTTTGCATCCACATCAGCCTTCTCAGCCTTAGCTGCTGCCTTTTCAGTAGCCTTTTTGATATTGTCTTCTCTTCTAGAAGCAATCTTGTCGCCCCACTCTCCAGCATTTTCGAGTCTGCCCCAGATACCTGTTGTGACTTCCCCTTCTGCCGGTATATGTTTTACCAAGTATGCTCTGAATAACAAGTCATAGAGACCTTGGTCCATATCACTGTTTTTCTTGAAATTTCTATTAACAAACCAAAGAACAATAAATATCAAACCAACTACTAGGCCAGCGATGCTAGGATAATTTTTAGCATCGAAATTAGACATATTGATTAGAACAAGTATGAGTCCTATTAGTGTAAATAATCCGACCGTATTTGCTAGAATTGAATGAATTACACTAGCTTTTTCGCCACTTGCAGTCATGAATTTTGTTCTCGAAACAAAGTGTCCAATCGTTCTGCCAGTCTTTGCTGGAATTACGATTACATTTGTAAAAATCATTATACCTGATAGCATAAAGAGATAGGTCGTTATCGTACTAGTATTAGAAGCGGTTAACACAAGGGCTCCAGTTAGGACTGAGAAATTGACGGCGATATTTACCCACCAACTAATTGAACGGTTCATTTTTGATGCTAATTCATAACCTTCTGGCAATCCAGTGGTGCGCTGAGTTCTAACTTTCTCCGCTTTAACTGGTTTAACTGGCTTAGTTGAAACTGGGGTTGCCGCAATTGCCTTTGGTTTTGCAACTGCCTTTGCTACCGCTTTAGGTACTGCCTTTGCCACAGCTTTAGGCACCGCCTTTGCTACAGCCTTAGGTTTTCCATTCGGTGTTGTTCCAACATTTCCTGCTTTATCGAGTAATCCCATTTTCTCACGCTCACTGATACATCTTTCCAACAGTCTGATAAATTTCAAACTGTTCTGATTCTACGAATACTTGAATGTCTGAACCATCCATATTTCCTAATTGACCATCGACTATGGCAAAGAATGCTGCTCTTAACTCCTCATCTGCCGATTGTGGGTCACTACCAACTTGCTGGTAGACCTGGAAATCTGGGCTCTCGATAAATTCGGCAACGACATCTTCAGGAAGATTTGATCCTAATAAATCGTCAACGATAGATACGAATGAAGTAAAGATGTCATCTCCGTCAGTCTCCACTGCTTCTTGTGCTACTACTGAATCATCAGCAGATGCAATAATTGCTTGTAGTTCCTTTCTATGGCCCATTAAAGATTCCAGTTGAGGTCTTAGTTGAGATAATAACTCCGAATCACCAGAACTCTTTGCTGCTTGATATTCTGGTTTTAGTGAACGTAATTCATCTTCGACCGCCAAAAGTTGTTCTGGCAGGTCCATGTTTTCGTCAAGTTCTAGTCCAATGGTTTCTGCGTTCATCAATTCAACAGTTGGTGCATCTCTAATTTCTGAAACTTTATTATCAATTTGTTGCTTTCTCAATACGATGATGTCGCGGTCAAGTGAATGGCCAAAACGATCAGCATAGCGATCCAATAAAGAACCAGCTTCTGAATTAGCGATACGATCAATATGTCCGTAAATTTGTGGAAGGGGTTTGTCTGAACGCTTTGCCCAAAGGTCGCCATAAGATGGGTCGGTTTGCGCCATTGTAGGTTCAGCAACAGCAGAAACTACTGCTGGAGGTGATACTGTGTCCATGGCCGGCACAAGTGCTGGTGGCAATGGTGCTAGAGGCAAAGGCGCATCCATGACAGGTGCAGGCGGAAGTGGCGCTAGAGGCAAAGGTGCATCCATTACTGGAGCAGGTGGCATTGGCAATGCTGCTGGAGGTAAAGGCGCATCCATTATTGGAGCAGGTGGCATTGGCAATGCTGCTGGAGGTAAAGGCGCATCCATTGCTGGAGCAGGCGGCATTGGCAATGGTGCCAGAGGCAATGCTGCACCCATCGGTGGCATTGGTGGTAATTGAGAATCCATAGGTGGTAATGGTGGCATTGGTGGTAGTGGGAGAGCACCTAATGATGGCAATTTGCTGTCCTTTTTTCCATCATCTTGCTGACTCATATGGCTTACCCCACCTATGGTGGGTTAAACTCTACCCTTGAACCTTACCGATGAAGGGGCATGCACGAGATTGATTATGGGACTATGCATTTGCTACCAATTATACGATTTTAGCCCAACCTTTCAAAACCAAAAATGTCGCTCCGGCCTCACTTATTTCTACAATTTGGCCTCGCGACAAGTCATATCTTTTGTCATGGAATTGAGCAACAGCATCCTCAACAGTAATTTCTACCCGCAACTTTTCTTGGCCACTTAGTACCAAGGCCTCTTCAAGAGGTCTATATGGATTAGAACCATCAGGGTCTAAACGATCTAAGGGGAATTCGCTTACTCGCATTCCTGTTTTGCCATGAAGAGAGGTTGGCCATCGGATTTGTCTTCTAGTGTCAATGGTAACTACTTCGTCGGTTTCTCCTGCATTACCCAGCACCACCGAAGAATCAGTTTTCAACAAATTAAGAAATAATCCATCGTACTTAGCAAGTGCGCCGAAATTACCCTCTCTAATTCTTTTTGATCGTGTTTCATGATTTACCAAGTCTGCTAATTTTATAATTGATGCTGCGCTTCTTTGAGATGTTGTTGCTTCCCTCTCATATTGAGATTTGAGGCCCTGCTCTAAATCCTTTAATGTTGAAGAATAATCCCCTTGCTTATTTGAAATATCTTGTAGTTTCAAAATCATGTCATCGACACCATCTCTAATTCGCCTAGACCATCCATGGGAGTCGGTTTCCTTGAAACGAGACATGCCGCCCTGTACATCAACGCCCTCGCCACGAATATGCGATACCAGTTCTCTTCGAGCCTCCGAATCCAGATGGAATAAATTAGGGTCGCGGTAATGTAAATGGAACCCTCTATGCCCTGAAAATGTGACTTGCAAATATTTTTCATCGAAACCGAATTCAGGTTGTAAAAAATCGTTCCAAAGACTCCATCCTTGTTCTTGAATGACCTCTAGCATGGCAGGGAAATCTCTATCGGTAACTCCGGGCAAATGGTCACCGTCTAAGTCAAAGATTAAATCGGCACCTTGCCAAATTTTATCATTCATTTTCAACTCATAAGGCCTTTTCCAATAAGCCGTTGAGTAGAAACATGAATGCATTGCCCTTTCCGACAGAAAGGTCCTAACATCTTGCATGTCAGTGAAACCTTTGTGCCTTATTGGAGGTGAGCCTCCAAACGGAATAAACATCCACTCTCTTGACTTTAATCGCGGAGGAGTCCAGAAATCAGAAGTACGATAATACTGGCCAAAACGATGTGCAAAGCGAGCCCAACCAGTTGACATTATTCATCCTCCCATAGTAGGACAGAAGGTGACGGTTTTTGAACTAAGTGAAAGTTCATTCCTTTTGCATCCAAAATCTTCCTTCTGATTCATTGACAGTGGTTGCTGTATCAGCACCTGTTGCTTCAACATAATGTTCCCAGCACATGTAGTATTTGTCTACTACCATAGCATTTCCAAAAGTCAAACGTTCTCCACATTTATGGCATCGCGGACCGATTTCACCATTTGGAGTCTGAGCCAATTGTATATGTTCGTGTGGCATAGGGTTTGCCTCTAATTTATGCGGGTGCTGGCTAGTCTTTGAACTTGAGCATTAAAATCTCACCAAGAAGCATCTTCCCATTCTGCAGTTCGACACCAATTTAGCAAATCTAATGCAACTTCGCATGATTCAGCAACCTCTATATTTTCATCATCAAGGAATTTCTCTAGAATCGGTTTGGCTGAAGCATCGCCAATGGCACCCATCGCTTCAGCAGCCTCGTGCCTCACCATGATGTGCTCTTCCAAATCACTCAACCTTTCGATCAAAGTCGGGATGGCAACGACATTTTGCATCTGCCCGAGAACATAGGCCAATTCATGGCGTAAAAGAACACTTTTTGTTATGAAGGCTGAGCATAAGATCAAGCAAGCCTCATCAGTACCATCATTTCTTAATGAAAAAACAGCTCTCATTCGCAGGAACATCTGATTGTCTTCATCCAATAGGTGAAGTTTTAGTTTTTCAATATCATTTTCACTGGATGGAGGTGCTGGATCGACTGAACCGTATTGGCTAACACCCGGCGCCCGATCTACAATATCCACACTATCACCTATTTCATTCAGGAGAACCAATAAATTTCATACTCTTGGTATCAAAAGTCGGATCTATAAGTCCAAGTTCTTGACCTTCATTGATGAATTGACGTACTGCAGAGCGACCCTCGTCTTCATAATCGATAGTTCTGTCGTTTACATACATTGAAACAAATTCCTTATTTGTTGCATCATCAATTCCTCTACCCCATGCCTTAGCAAATTCAAGAGCGTCAGCAGGATGTGCGATAGCATGTTCAATACTCATTTTTGTGTAGAGCGTGATATCCTCCATCACTTGTTGTCCCAAATCTCTTCTAACGACATTTCCACCTAGAGGCATAGGCCAGCCTTTCGTGCGCTCATTCCACCAAACTCCCAAATCCAATAGGACATTCAAGTCGTGTTCGACGTAAGTTAATTGGCCCTCGTGGATAATTAGTCCTGACATAAATGTGCCATCTAGGACACGAGGGATTATCTCATCAAAGGGAACTACTTCAACTTGGCAATCTCCCCATGCCAACCTCAAACCGAGATAAGCACTAGTTTTCATACCAGGTACTGCGATTACATTGGAGCGTACATCCTCTTCGGATACTCCTTGCATAGATACTACCATCGGCCCATATCCCTCCCCCATTGAAGCACCACAATTCATCAAAGCATAGTGCTGTGAAATTTCTGGGTATGCGTGAATGGAAACTGCTGAAACTTCAAGTTCTTGATTCATAGCTCTGTGATTGAGAGTCTCAATATCTTGTAATTCATGGACGAAATTATATCCAGGGGTAGGAAAGGCTCCAGTGGTCATCGCATGGAACATAAAAGCATCATCTGGATCTGGTGAATGTCCAATCCGGACAATCTTATTTCCTTCCGCGTCTAGTGGCAACTCAGTGTGCATGATGCGGCCGACCAAGAGACCCTTCATCAATCAACCGCATCCAATCTATATGCAGCATGGCAACAAATAGCAAAAAATGTGGATTCAAAGGATTTTTTACCGAGATGTTTTCAAGCCATATGCTTTCAGCAAATTAGGGGCGCACATGCTAAGAAGCCGAATAATTGATTTTCAACTCTCATCCTTAGTGATGTTATTGTTAATTATTATCGCTCCTGCAACCACTGCTGCATCATCCGGATTATCCTATACCGGTGGGCTCACAAACCCATATGAAGTAACAAATAGTCAAGCAGTGGACATTAACTTTGACAATACATTGGTAGCGACTGGATATAATGGAGTTCTTACAATCCATAGTATCGAAGACAATTCATTACTAGCAAGTTTTGATTTGATTCGGCAAATTGTAGATTTGGAATTTTCGCCCGATGGGAGCACATTGGCATTATCACTAATCGGTTCTGAAGTCCGTACCGATAATATTCAATTGATAGATGTTGAAAGTCTTCAATTGTTAACGACCAATAGTAATTCTAACTCCGAAACAAAATCGATTGCTTGGAGCCCAGATAGTTCAGTTCTAGCAGTACCTAATTCCGATAACGGAGTAGACATATTAAGAAAGTCCGACCTAAGTCTCGAGAACAGTTTATCAAGTGAGCATAATACTGATGTTTCATGTATTGCTTTTTCAAATAGTGGAAATATGGTGCTAACTGGCGATGAATCTGGTAGAGTATTGACGTGGAATAGGCAAGGCAATCCAACAGGAAAACAATGGAATTTAAATAGCGAAATTGTCGGCTGTGAATTTGATAATGAAGACTTACGAATTGGCCTGCTGGGGGAAAACGGGAGACTAGAAACAGTAGATGTAAGCGGTGGAGTGATTCACCAAAGTGACTTTATTTCCGGAAATAAGATGATGTGGTCTAGCGATGGAACCTACATCCACATCATAGAATCGAGCACCCAATCAAAGATAATTACTATTGAAACATCTACATTTGAAATCAAGGAAGAAACGGTTCTATTTCATCGGGCATCGGATTTCGCAGTTGTTGAAAATTCAAACTTTCTACCTGAAAAAATATTTATCACCACGGATACTCAAAATATAGCCATCTACGGTTCTGCTGAATTACCGATTGGATACGGCGAGAGTGGTGCTGATTTGGATGGCGATGGAATTCCTGATAATTTAGATATAGACGATGATGGAGATTCTATTTCTGATGAGTGGGATATTAATTGCGATTCAACTGCCGAAGTATGTTCACACGTACCAAACCAAGATGACATCAGAAATCTGAATATTTGGATTAATCAAACTACATTGGAAATTGAGGACGTAATCACATTAAGTTCTCAGCAATCATCTCTTATCAGAAATATGTCGCGGAAATCTGTAATTGCAGACCAACAATTAAGCCACTCAGAGGCGGTGATGTTCTCAAACTCTGTTTGCAAGAATATGGATACAGCAGATTTCATTGACTCGTGGAAGGCCGCTATTGAATTATCGGTGGGACAAGTGGAAAATGGAATTGTCAGTTGTAAGATTCGGAGTGGGATGACACTGACCGAGATAGGTGATGAAAGAACTAGAATTAAGGTCGTGTTGAAGATTTCATTTGTACTGTTCCCAGATGCGCATTATCCACTTCAATTATCGCTTATGTACCAACCAGAGGCAACTGATGGTTCAATAGCCAATTTGGCAGAAGCACACCCAATCCATGTCATGCTAGACGGAGAACAAGGACTTCCTGTTTCTTGGAGCCCATGGTGGGTAGAAGAAAATAAAATTAATTTACAACTGATAGAGGATATTCCGCCTAGCCCAACAATGTTGGACCAGTTTGTCGAAATCACCATCAGATTTCCATGGATTGCGATATTTGTTATCTTGATGTTGACCGCTTCTGCATTGACTTATATTAGAACAAGGAATGCTAGTAATGTTGATCTAGAATTTGCATTTGACGACTTTGAAGAGGTCACTGAAGAAACTAAAGAGGATGTTTTAGAAGAAGTACTAGATGAAGAGGAAGATCCATTGACTCATGATGAGTTGATGAAGAATCGAGAAATCAAAAGGAAAATCGGTCGCAAAAAGTCACAATCTATCGAGGATGAGCAGCAATCAGATTCCGAATCTACCATAGAGGCCTCTTACGACGATGAAGATGATGTTGAACCTGTAGTTGTTAGAAGAAGGGTTGCCAGTGTTAATCTAAGCAGCGATGGCACCGTTAAGACTGGAAAACGAACCAAATTGAATTCCGGAGACGAACGTTCACCCACTGTAACTACTAAGAAAGTAACAACCAAGAAAGCGGCTGTCAAAACCCGCAGAGTTGTTACTGCGCAAAGCGATGACCAAGTAATGGATGATGCTCTTGACCGTTTGACCAAGGATGACTGATTACCAGCAGAACCTAGCACCAGTGCTTAATTCACATGCTTCTATTAAGAATTGGTTCAATCCGGCGAGATGGTCTTCATCGAGCCTATTGAATACCTCTCCGAAATATCTGTCTAATCTCTCATAAGATAATTCAGAACGGCTGATGGACCAATTGATTACAGCAGTTCTTTGTTCAGAACTATTCTCGAATAGAGCTAACTTTGATTCAAGAGCGTTATGGGCCGCAATTATCAGTTCTTTAGGAGTATCGATTCTAGCCGCAAAGACCCCGAAAACCATAGGTTTACCTGACTTCTCTAGCCATGCTTGGCCCAAATCCAATTGCACCATAGAAGGATGTTGCTTTGCACTTTCAAGCGCTCGGTCACCAATCAATAGCGCTCCATCACAACTATCTAGCATCAAATCAAAATCTGGACCCATATCGGTAAGGGTCGGATTTAATCCCTTGAGTTTCAAAAGGTGCTTCAAAAGTGCTACCGAAGTTGCAGAATCTGAAGGCAAAGCAATGGATTCCATTTTTTCTAATTTCTTATTTGAGAATAATAGTACACTACCGACCTCACCCTTAGAACAAATTCCTATATCTGGAACTAATACTAACTCATCCGCGTGTTTTGCATAATCGGCCGCAGGAATTGGCGCTAGTACGCAATCTCTGCGGAGTAAATGACCTGTAAGCCATGAAGGAGGCGCTGGCAAAACATTCCATGATTCATCTAGGTCATAGAATAATGGATCGCAATTTAGAAAGGAAACGCGACCGATTGTCCTCGTCCAACTATGGGTCGCCATGTTGCGAGGGTAGGCCAACTACTGAAAGGTGTAACTCATGATTGGTTTGAGTTATTGGGCCATTTTCAAACCGCGTATAGGCTTGGGGATTGGGGCGATGAATTTCTCAAAATGTTCATATGTTGTATTTCTCTTTACAGGGATGCATCCAGCGTTCTCAATCAATTTGGATAATCTGCTCAAATCATGATCCAATGGCGCAGTAGAGCCAGCTAAATGCATAATAGATTCCTTTTGAACAGTTCCATCAATATCATCGGCACCGAATTGTAACGCTAATTCAGCCAAGCCATCACCAATATTCATTCTGTATGCCTTGATATGCGGTATTGAGTCGAGCATTAACCTTGAAACTGCTATTGTTCGTAATATCTCAGTCCCAGTAGCACATTGGGCTTCTGGCAGTCGAGAAGAATCCGGCAGGAACGGATAGGGTACAAAACACTGGAATCCCCCAGTTTCGTCAGCCAATCTGCGCAATTTATCCATGTGAACTAACCTGTGCCTCAGCGTTTCAACCGTTCCAAATAACATGGTGCAATTTGAAGGCAATCCGATTTCATGAGCGGTTCTATGAATTTCCAAGTACTCATCAGAACTCTCTTTACCATTACAGATAATAGACCTAACTCCGTCATCTAATATTTCAGCACCACCACCAGGCAAACTACCAAGCCCAGCATCCTTTAGTATAGTCAATACTTCTCTATATGACATACTAGACAATTGTGCAAGATGCTTTATTTCAACTGCTGTCAATGCTTTAATTGTGATATGCGGGAATTTGCTTTTTACTGTTTTGAATAAGTCGCTATAATGATGAACATCCCAATCAGGATGCAATCCTCCAACAGAATGAACTTCATCTACATAATCTGCATACTGTGATAAATCTTCCACATATGCTTCAATATCCAATGAATAGGCATCAGCGGAGTTTTTACTTCTCCTAAAGGCACAAAAGCGGCATGCTAAGACACAGACATTTGTTTGATTTACATGTACATTGGAATTGAAAAATGCAAAATTATCGAACCGTGATCTGCGAACAAAATCTGCTAACCTGCCAACTTCGTTAAGATTCGGGTGCTCAAATAAGACCAATCCATCCTCAATGCTCAATCGTTCTCCAAGAGCCACTTTTTCAGCGATTGGAGTGATACTATCACTCCACTGCTCAGGTTGTAGCGAATTTGTTAGTCTCTGTTGCCAGTCTTTTAGGCAACCTGCAAGCGATTGAGTTGATGACCACTGTTCCATAATGCTTCCACCTTTGACTATACTTTTTTCTTGCCGATTGCAAACACTTCCGAATAGACCATGAATTTTCTAAACTCTTCAGCAATAAATACTCCAGATGCAACTGCCAGAATTATCAACCAATCCTTTCCTTGTAGTTCGATAGTAGACAATAATGAACCGACCTTGACATCAAAAATAGGTATTACTTCTGATGAGTTGTGAATTATTAACCACAGTAGAGAAAATGATATTACAACTGCGTAATTTATCGCTTTGTTAGAGAATAGCCCCAATTTGAAAACACTATCCTCACTACTTCGGCAATTCATTACATTGAATAATTGGAATACCACGAAAACTGCGAATGTCATTGTTTGCGCATAAACGAATTTATCGTCTGCATAACTCTCCCACCCCTCTATTGCAGCAGAGTCTCCTGTCAAGCACGCATTACGGTCAAAGTATTGTGACAAATCTTCCTCAGTAAATGGCATTCCTTCGCAGGTATCAACCCCACCACCAGCAAGGAAGAAAATTATGAGAGTACCCGTTACCATGATAATTCCAAGATAGAATATCAATGCGATATCAGATAGGCTCGGCAATCCTTCCTGAACTGGACGCGGTGGCCGATTCATGACACTTCCATGCTTCTTTTCAACACCCAGCGCAACCGCGGGTGGTCCATCCATTAGAATATTGATCACTAAAATCTGAGTAGCAGTTAGAGGTAAGTTCCAGCCAAATATGAATGTTGAAACAATAATTAATGCTACCGCTGCAACATTTGTTGAGATTTGATACCTTACGAAGTTACGTATGTTTTGGTAGATTTTTCTTCCTTCTTCTATCGCGGATACAATATTTGCAAAGTTATCATCCTGCAAAACCATGTCAGAGGCATCTTTTGCTACGTCAGTACCCGCTATACCCATCGCTATACCAATATTTGCCCGAGATAATGCTGGTGCATCATTTACTCCATCACCAGTCATTGCAACGATTTCGCCTTTTTCTTGTAGAGATGAAACGATTCGCATCTTTTGATCTGGCGTTACGCGAGAGAAAATGTTTGTATCGGAACACACATCAAGCATTTCTTCATCTGTGAAATTAGATAACTGGTGACCATTTACTGCTGGGACTAGTCCATCAGTAATGTTTAGTTCTAGGCCTATTGCATCTGCAGTAATTTGTTGATCGCCTGTAATCATCTTTACTTTTATTCCAGCTCTTTGACAAATTGCTATAGCATCTTTTACTTCAGGTCTCGGTGGATCCATTATCCCTACAAGTCCTAAGAAAATAAATCCGGACTCAATTGTATCAACATCATCAATGCTTTCATCATCATTCATCTTTCTAGCACACAATGCTAAAACGCGCATTGCTTTCGATGCCATGTATTTATTGGATTCCACGGCGCTGTCAAAATCAGATTGACTGATCGGTTCAATCACTCCATCGATGATTTTCCGGTCGACCAAAGACTTGAATCCACCTGCTCCACCCTTAGAAAATATCCATCTCTCTCCCTCGTATTCATGAATAACTGTCATTCTCTTCCTAACTGAGTCGAAAAAGAACTCGTGAATACGTGGATGGCGTTGAGCGAATTTCTTTACATCGCCATTAATTTTCCATCCCGCAACAGCGCAAGCAGAATCTGTTGGATCTCCTATCGCTTGCCATTGTCCTTCAACCTTTGAAATTTGAGAATTATGGCATAATGCCAAGCATGCAGCTGTTAATCTAAAACCGAGGTCATTTTGTAATGAGGACATTTCTTCATCGGATAGATCTGACCCATCTTTCATCAACGTTCCTTCAGGCTTGAATCCGTTACCAGATATATCGAATGTTCCAAAAGGAGTGCTCATTTGACGTGCGGTCATTTGATTTTTAGTTAGAGTACCAGTTTTATCTGAACAAATAACTGTGGTTGAACCGAGAGTTTCTACAGCTTTCATTCTACGGATAATCGCTTTATGTTGGGCCATATTTCGCATTCCGAGGGCGAGAGTGATTACCAAAATAATCGGTAATCCTTCAGGAACAATTGCAACGAAAATTGCTACAGCGACCATGAATTGCTCAACTGCGGCATCCCAAATGTCAATTTCAGGATTGCCATAGGCAACTAGCATTTTTAGTGATACTAAGAGAAATGCCACTATCAAAGCGACAAATCCGAGGAACTTGCCCAAGGATTCTAATTTCATTTCCAAGGGTGTAGGTGGGGCCACATTATCGACAATATCTGTCGCTATTCTGCCTAACTCGGTAGTCATTCCAGTTTCAACGACAATACCAACCGCTCTCCCAGTTGCTACACAAGTACCCATATAGGCCATGTTTGTCCTTTCTGCAAGTATCGTGTTATTATCACAAGAGTTAGGATTTTTCCTAACAGAGTGTGATTCCCCGGTTAAAGCCGATTCATCGATTTTGCACTGGAATGCTTCTAATATCCTTATGTCGGCAGGTACATTCAATCCACCTTCCAACTTTACTATGTCACCAGGAACCAATTCCAGTGTAGAAACTTCTACATCAATCCCCTCACGTATAACAACGCATTGGGAAACAGACATTTGTTTTAGTGCATCCATTGCTTGCTCGGCTTGACCTTCTTGCCAGAAACCAAATACTGCATTTGCAGTTAGGACAATAAAAATAAATATTGCATCTCCAGCATTATGCCCAGGTAATGCTAGTGCAACTAGCGCTGCTGCTATCAGCAAATAGTTGAGAGGATCATGATATTGTGATAAAAATCTCATTATAGCAGATGTTTTTACTGGTTCTTGTAATTTGTTAAAACCATACTTTTCTTGCCTCTCGACAACCTCAGAAGGTGATAAACCATCCAAATTCACATCTAATTCAAGTAAAATATCAGCCGTTTCAAGGTCGTGCCAAGTAATTGTAGACATAGTATTCACCTTGAACGGAGAGCCATCCAATAACCCTGCGAAGAATTGATGATTTATGAGTATAATGGAGGGGTTCCCATCAACTAAGATTGAATATAGCGAGTATATTTACCGTTTTTTGGATGCTAATAAATTTTATAATACGGACATTATATGTGCATTAGGTTCAAAATCCCAATTCACTTGGCTGAGATTATGAGCGCTTTGGGCGAACCATATATCCCAGCCGATGAGTCTCCGATGGAATTGACTCTTAGAGTAGTCCTAGTGGGTATTGTTCTTGGTGTTTTGATGACAGCAGCCAATGCATATCTCGGGTTGTACGCAGGTATGACCGTATCTGCTTCGATTCCTGCAGCAGTGATGTCGATGATCATTTTACGTACTTTATTTGACGATGTTACAATTCTGGAAAACAATGCAGTGCAAACAATGGCAAGTGCTGGTGAATCACTTGCAGCTGGAATTATTTTTACAGTTCCTGCACTACTCGTAATTGGTCTATGGGAAGATATTCAATTTGTTGAAACATTTATTATTGCCCTTATAGGTGGATTATTAGGTACTATGTTCACCATTGCACTTAGAAGATTATTCATTGTAGAAGAAGCCCTTCCCTATCCTGAAGGAGTTGCCTGTAGAGAGGTATTGGTTGCTGGTGAAGAGGGTGGAGAGGGAGCATTAGCAATAATATATGCTTTAGGAATCGGTGCAATATATGGATTCATGGTAAAGGGTTTCAATGTGACCCATCACACCGTTGAAAGTTCTGTAGATTTCTTGAGCACAAAATTATACGCTGGTATGGATTTGTCAATTGCTCTATTATCCGTCGGCTATATTGTTGGGATAAGAATCGCTTCATTCATTTTCTTGGGCGGAGTTATTGGCTTTGGAATATTGGTTCCAATTTATGGATTGATAAACGGCTGGCCTGAAGCATCAAATGGAGTAGAGGCATTCTACAGCGTATGGTCTTCTCAAATTCGCTATGTAGGCGTTGGCGCAATGGTGGTCGGAGGAATTTACACCCTTTGGTCAATGAAAGGTACCATCTTTACAGGATTATCGAAAGCGTTTGAAAAGAATGATGAGGCGGAGTTTGAAGTTGTACGCACTGAGCAAGATTTACCACTTCGCAAAGTTTTGATGGTATGTGGACTGCTTGTCCTAGCGACCTTTATCTTCTATGCAATCGCATTGAACTCTATTGTGCTGGCATTTGCCGGTGCAGCATTTTTGGCCGTAGTATCGTTCTTTTTCGCTGCTGTCGCTGGATATATAGCCGGTGTAGTTGGTTCTTCTAATTCTCCGGTTTCTGGAATGACAATTGCAACTTTGTTATTCACAGTTGCACTGGTATGGGTAGTAGGTGACTTATTTCTTGGATTATCCACGGGCACTCTAATGTATGCAACGTTGCTAATCGCCGCAATCGTAGCATCTTCCGCCGCTATTGCTGGGGATGTCATGCAGGATTTGAAAACAGGCCACATGGTTGGTGCTACACCTTGGAAGCAACAGATTGCTGAAATTATTGGTGTGGTAACCGGCGCTATTGTAATTGGACCGACTTTGAAATTACTACACGAAGCATTTAGAATCTCAAGTACTGCTTGTGCATTAGATCCATTGCCTGGTGACCCAGAATGTAAAAATGCACTTTTCGCTCCGCAGGCTGAACTGATTGGAGCCATTGTCGAAGGTGCATTTGGAGGCGGCTTAAATCTGCAAATGGTATTACTTGGAGCAATAATCGCTGTAGTATTAATTAGACTAAGTATGCCGGTAATGAGCGTTGCAATTGGAATATATTTGCCACTAGGGTTATCCGTCCCTATCATGCTAGGTGGTATAATTTCATACATAGCCCTTAGAAGTGCTCATTTGAGAATAGATGGTACACTCGATAGAGAACCTAGTACAGAAGCTGTTACCGCTGCTAAAGAGGTAGAGAGTAGAGGTGTCTTAATTGGAGCAGGATTTATTGCGGGCGAATCCATTATGGGCGTATTTGTAGCGATATTGATCGTTATGAAAATTAATCTCCCTGAACTATTGGGGATAGGTGCATTAGGAAACCTACTTTCACTGGCCTTCTTCGCTTGGTTTGTTGGAATATTTATCTGGTTAGCAACAAGAGCATTACCTGAAGGCGGCAATTTACTAACCGATGCTATAGCAGTAGTAAGAAATGCCATTACAAGAGCATATCAATCACTAATGCCTAAGCGCTAATCAATTCGTCTTAAGGATGAGGCGCAAGTATCAAAGAGCCCCCTCATAGCCAATGGCTCAATAGGGTGTTTTTCATGACATTGTCAATATCAGAACTAGAAGAGTTTGCAAGAAAATGTAGAGTTGAAATCGTCAAAATGGTTTACCGTGCTCAAGCCGGACATCCTGGCGGTTCACTATCGGAAATAGACCTAATTTCAGCACTTTATGCAACTCGTATGCGTGTACGCCCAGACCAGCCAAAGTGGGAAGACAGAGACCGATTCATCCTATCCAAGGGTCATGCCTCTCCTGGAATGTATGCAGTATTGGCAGAGATGGGTTTCATCAGCCATGAAGATTTACATTCATACAGAGTTCTTGGTGGAAAGTGCCAAGGCCACGTGGACATGAAATGGTGTCCAGGTGTTGACTTTTCCGCAGGTTCTTTGGGAATGGGTCTTTCATTCGGACTAGGATGCGCAGTAGCTGCTCGCCTAGACAATAGTGATCGTAGAACATTCGTAATGATAGGTGATGGTGAAATCCAAGAGGGAAGCGTTTGGGAAGCAGCAATGGCTGCTGCACATCATGAAGTCGGTAATTTGAAAGTAATACTCGACCGTAACAGAATTCAAAATGATGACTTTTGTGAAGCGCAGATGAGAATGTTTGACATTCCTGCAAAGTGGAGAGCGTTTGGCTGGGAAGTCAAGGAAATTGATGGACACAATATGGAAGAAGTAATGGCTGGACTAGATTTCCTTGAGGCAACTAACGACAAGCCAGCAATCTTGATCGCACACACTATCAAGGGTGCAGGAGTTTCCTTTATGGAAAATAATCCTTCATTCCATGGTGCAGCACCTAATGATGAGCAATTTGCTCAAGCAATGCTAGAACTAGGCGAGGTGATTGCATGAGTGAGATGGCAGCAACCAGAGATGGATATGGGCAAGCATTGCTTGAACTAGCAGATAATCCAAAGGTGGTCGTACTCGAGGCTGATTTAGGTAAGTCAACAAAATCTCTACATTTTAAGAACAAATATCCTGCCCGCACGATATCATGTGGTATTGGAGAGCAAAACATGGTTCTAACCGCTGCAGGGCTTGCGTCATCTGGCTATATCCCATTCGCAAGTACATTTGCAATATTTACCGAAAGAGCATTTGAACAGATGCGTAATGGAGTTGCAAGACCAGATTTGGCAGTACATTTGTGCGGAAGTCACGGTGGAACTCACACAGGAACCGATGGTTCTAGCGCACAATCGATAGAAGACCTTGCTATATTCCGCACTCTACCTAATGTTGTAGTAATGCATCCGTCTGATTATGTTTCAACCTTGGAATTGACCAAGCAATTACCTGAATTGAATAAACCGTCCTATATGAGAACTGCAAGAAACAAAACTCCTGTTATGTATCGCGGAAGAGAATCAGAAATCGTTATTGGAAAAGGGATTGCATTACGCCAAGGCACTGATGTAGCTATTATTGCATGTGGAGTACTAGTTTCAGAATCGATCAAGGCTGCTGAACAGTTGGCTGAAAAAGGCATCAGCGCAACAGTTGTTGACATGCACACTCTGAAACCATTAGATGGTGATTTAATCGATTCATTAGTTTCACAATGCGGCGCTATTGTAACTGCCGAAGACCACAATGTAATCGGTGGTCTAGGTGGCGCTGTTGCAGAACATTTAGTGACCAATAAATATGCTCCATTGGAAATGGTTGGTGTCGCTGATAGATTCGGTGAATCGGGTCAATCCGATGAGATGCTAGAGGTTATGAAACTCAATGCAAAATATATAGAACAAGCGGCACAAAGAGCAATTGCACGAAAATCTTGATTGGTTTTTGCATTGTATCGCAATCTTCACGCAGTTCAACTTCCTTTGTTCGAAAGGGGTTAATTCATAGACAACCGGCTATGCCACCGTACCATGGAGTTCTTCTTAGATACTGCCGATGTTGATGAAATTAGAGAGATTGCTGCGTGGGGTATTCTCGACGGTGTAACGACTAATCCTTCTCTCATCAAAAAGAGTGGGCGCGATTTCAAAGAAGTGGTTAGAGAGATTGCTGGTATTTGCTCTGGACCTATCTCTGCTGAAGTTACTGCAATGGATACTGAGGGAATGATCGCTCAAGGACTCGCACTAAAGGCAGAATTACCAGATAATGTAATTATTAAGATCCCATGTACTGCAGAAGGACTAGCAGCAACTAAGGTTCTCAATGAGGCTGGAATCAATACAAATGTGACATTGGTTTTCTCTGCTGCTCAAGCACTAATGGCTGCAAAAGCAGGTGCGACATATGTTTCACCATTCATTGGAAGAATCGATGACACAGGACATGATGGAATGAATTTAATCGCTGAAATAATGGAAGTTTGGGCAAGCTACGATATTTCAACAAAGGTATTGGCTGCATCTATCCGCCACCCAACTCACGTTCTCCAGTGCATCCAACTGGGCGTTCATACAGGTACAATGCCGGCAAAGATTTTCCGCCAATTAATGAAGCATCCACTTACCGATAAGGGACTTGAAGGCTTCATGAAGGATTGGGCTGCTGTAGAAGCGGCTGGCAATGCTTGAAGTTAAAATGAACTTTATTTGACGAAGGAGCCTTCATCAAGTAGTGGAGTTCACCTTAAACATGGAGCGAGACTTATGACTAGCACTCAAGAGAAGTTGGAAATGCTACTTGACGGTGTATTGGATCCTTCAGAAATAGCAGATGACCCTGTTTTAGTGTCACTAGCAGAGCGTCTTTATGGAATTAAAGTCGCAGTAGCAAATCCTAAGAAATCTAGAGACATGGTGGCCTCTCCTCTATCTTCTGATCTCATTGAAGTAGCCCCTCCATCAAATATGCTTATCGAAGTTGTTGAACCTATTGCAGCTTCACTTCCAGCATTAGGTGTGCTACCAGATTTACTACCTGTTCCAAGTAGTCCAAGCAGAAGTAAAATGAGTTTGATCTCAAAAATTATCTTACTAGAATTAACAATAATCATAATGAATATATTTGGATTATTGTCATTCGCTCTCGGAGGACTTTGTAAGTCTGATACTCTGTGCCCTAGCGATGGATATACTCGAATTAACTGGCTAAGTATTGACAAGATTGACAGTGGATGGGGATGGTCACATTCTATGCTGGACATGGCAATCGGAATTCCCGATATCATCGCTCTTTCAGTAGGAATTATTGGGTTCTGGTATTTTAGTCGTAAGTGATAACATGCTACCCGTCATAGATACTGAAATCGTAGCATACCTAGGAATGTTTCTCATTCTTCTTGCATTTTTTTTAGAAACACGAAATAAATTACATAGCAAGGGTAAACCTTACCTTTCTCTGATGGCGGTAGGTTCTGCGTTATTGGCAATTCGTGCGTACCTCATTGAGGAGTGGGCGTTTTTAATCCTTGAATTAGCATGGTTCTCAACCGCTTTTTTAGGAATTATGTTCAACCGACGTTCAAAATCATCTTTGACGCCAGATTCTGTTGATGTGAAAATTGAAGTAGAATCTGCGATAGATGAATAGTGAATAATTTTATTGACTGCGAAATAGAAAGTTCTAGGTTGAAGAATATATTCTATTCGTATTAACAACCATTTATCATCGCTTGAAGCGTCATGTTGATGTGCGAGTGATGGTCGAGAGGGAATCATGAGCCAAGGACATGGTAAAGCCAAGCGAGGCATTCCATCTAAGATAGATAATTTCAATGAATGGTATCCATTCATGGTGGAGGCTGCTGAATTAGTTGACAAGAGATATCCAATAAAGGGTATGGACGTATGGCGCCCATATGGCTGGAAAACAATGAAACTAATTGATGCACTAACGCATTCGGAGATGGAAAGGACTGACCACGAAGAAGTTCGATTCCCATTATTAATTCCTGAGAACCTACTGGAGAAGGAAAATTCTCTCGTTGCAAAATTAAAGAGGGCGAGAGAAGAAGGCGTCGATGTTGAAGATTTGCGAGAAGATGATGAAGAAGGTGGTTTCAAGAAAGAAGTTTACTGGGTAAAACATGCTGGCGATAATGATTTGGATATCCCAATGTTTTTGCGACCAACTTCTGAGACTGCCATGTACACAATGTTCCCTCTTTGGATTAGATCACACAAAGATTTACCTCTGAAAGTTTACCAGACGGTCAACACCTTCCGTTATGAGACAAAGCAAACGCGTTCATTCATTAGAGTACGAGAAATTCATTTCTTTGAGGCTCATACTGCACATGCTGACGAAGATGGCGCAACAAGACAAATCGCAGAGGATTTAGAAATTGTCAACAACCTGATGCATGACTTATGTCTTCCAGTAATCAAAGCCAAGCGACCTATATGGGATACATTCCCAGGAGCATGGTACACTATTGGAATAGATGCCATCATGCCTAATGGAAGAACCTTACAAGTCGCTTCTTGCCATCACTATCGTGACCAATGGGCAAAGGCCTTCGATATTACATATGAGAATTTAGATGCTCAACAACAGCATTGCCACCAAACCACATACGGGATGTCTGAGAGACTACTCGGTGCAATTGTTGGTATGCACGGCGATGATAATGGGCTGATAATGCCTCCCGCAATCGCACCTTACCAAGTTGTAATCTGTCCAATGATAAAGAAGAACTCAGAAGTTGATACTGTAGCAATCTCCAACGATATTGCAAAGCAACTACGTGCTAATGGACTTAGAGTTAAGGTTGATACAAGAGATATTAGAGCAGGGCAAAAATACTATGATTGGGAGATCAAGGGTGTGCCACTGAGACTTGATATTGGGCCACGCGATGTTGAACAAGGAACTGCATTTGCCTGTAGAAGAACCGGTGGAAAGTTACCATTGCCAATAGACGATATTGTCAACGCCTGCAGAACCGTGTTAAATGAAATTTCTGATGAATTGAGACTTAGGTCTAACGCACATATGGAAGATGTCATTCAACCTCTACCCGCATTTGAAGAAATTGACGATACATGGATAATGGATGGTAAAATTGAAGATGGTAAAATTTACGAAATGGCTTTTGATGGAACTGATGCGCATGCTGAAGTAATCGAGAGAGCAACTTCTCTGAATTTCCTTGGTGATGCTACTGATGATTATGAGGAGGCTCGTCCTTGTCATATGACTGGCCAGATGACCAAGCGTAGAATCTTGCTTGGAAAAACATACTGAGTGGAACTTCACATTCCAAGAGATGATGGATCCATTCCGTCCATTTCCGGTACGAGCATTAGTGATGCTAATGTTGTTCTCATACTCATACCTCAGGAAGATTGCAGAAGTTTACATTTCGTAAAGTAGTTGTATTATTTTGAAATTACTTTACTCACCATCACCGTCTTTCATCATCTATTGGAAATAGAACTGAGCAGAACTTCACATTCCAAGAGATGATGGATCCATTCCGTCCATATCTCCGTCTTTCATCATCTTGCGCATTTGCTTGTTGAGATTGCGGTTTCCACCCATTCCCTTCATCATCTTACGGCTCTTATTC
>Ga0307986_10000783_pt1 | contig 23385 bp, 11 predicted proteins | sample EllFjometageno82_FD_203170 | JGI IMG/M metagenome (GOLD analysis project Ga0307986, IMG submission 203170) | Marine microbial communities from Ellis Fjord, Antarctic Ocean - #82 | ecosystem: Environmental > Aquatic > Marine > Unclassified | place: Southern Ocean | collected 2014-10-09
ATGAAGCGTAACGCTCAGTACGGGGGTTTCCAGTGTAGGTTCTATCGCAGTGATATTGTGACAAAAAATGAAAATATTCGTGGTTTAGGATCAATCGTGACGCAAGGCACCAAGCATCATAACGATTGTCCATATCTGAAAAAAAAGTTTCTGCAATTAAAGCAGCAGCGTAACGCTGAATGTAGATGCCCCATGGGTTGCGTGAGTTTCCTTTAGGAGAGTACCACGCAAGGCATTCCATACCCTCGAGCTGAAGCATATCATCTGTGGAAGCAGTGGTTAAATCATCACCATTTGGAGGCACAAATGGAACACCCCCTGGACCTTTTTTCCTCGAATTGGCGTTGTTTCCTGGTATCCAAGGAGGGATGCCTGGATAAGGATCAGTGAACTTCACATCAGTTTCAGTACCTTCGAGGATTCCTGCCCACTCCCAATCTTCTTCTTTATAATGATGGGTTTCAGGAGGGGCATCAAACTCATTTTCATCCCAGTTTATATTGTCAGCCTCATAGAATGATATAGGCCTTCGTTCATCGTTAGGAACAATGAACAACGGTTTTTCAGATTGGAGGAATAGTTTTTTGTTTTTCAGATCAAAAACATGGTTAAGCACGCCTAGTTTTTCCAGATACCCCGGATCCCACGAGATTTCCTGATTGTCATCTGGAAGGGAGACCTCCAAATTGCTTTGCCGAATCAGTTGCAAAATCTCTCGCATTCTGCGATTAAGTGTTGGTCTGTTTTCGCCCATAATTGAGTTCGAGCATCATAGTTCATTTAATTTTTGTGAACAATGTACATATCCTATTGTGCATCAAACTCTTCCCACATTGTTTTAGAAATCATAGGAAATTCAATGAGTTCGAACTCTCCATTTCCAAGCATTTTCTCGAGTTCTTTCTTTCGTTCAACCAAATCCTCTGGAGTTCCCGTTTGCGTTCTACGGTTGTTAAAACCATCAAAGATATCCATGAGATAATATTCCAAATCGGGCCGATTTATGCTCGCTGCATGGAGGTATGCTTTTCTCCCAGGGTTTTCCAAAGCCCTCATGTCATAACTTGTTGCGTCAAACACATACAACCAAATCAAGCGATCGTGCATTTTTAAATCATGGTAAAGGACCTCTAATTCACGCGCCATATCACCAACCACATATGGATCTGGAAACATTCCTGCATCAACATAAGCTTCAAAATATAATTCAGAGAGAAGTTTAGAATCGCCATTTTGCTTTGCTTGTTCAACTTTTTCTTCATACAAGTCACGATACCAGCGATAAGATACTGGTGCATCGAGTCCACAACCTGGACAAACATCACAGTTCTCATCAATGTCTTCGTCGCATTCCATGCAGTCTGCCATATTTTCACCCTATTATTGTAAACCAACTAAGTCTATCATTTCCTTTGTTGGCAAGGCTACGGGCTGAATCCTAGGAGTCAGTTTGTCCCATAACTTTCTGAATTTCAAGTCAGTACTATCAAATTCTGTTGCAAGATCAATCAGCATCATCATCGTCGCGACGTTGTTCTGACGGCCGTATCCAAGGCCGAAATCTCTCTTCGGAACCCCATTGATGTCATAGAGTACTTCCTCCGTATCTTTGTGTTTCTTGATTCTGTTGAAGTATAAAACATCTTCATTTCGAGCGATTCCTTCGGTTACCATTAGTAGTTCTAGAAGACCAGGGTCAATGTTCGTGATTCTTTGAAGAATATACTCATCAGGACTCCAAATAATATGCTCTCGGTCCTTCACCTTTACAATTCTGTGATCGAGTTCCTGCGAAGGGCGCCAGATTCTAGCCAACAATCGATAGACATCCACAATCTCATCTTTTGGCTTGCCATTCATGAGTGCGGAAAATTTTAAGGCAAGTTGTGCAAAAGTATCCAAGCCTGATTTTTTTCCAGACTTGTTCGGAGACAATCCATCCATGGTGACATAAGGCCGCATGTCGTGTGACTTGCCCTTTTTCTTGTAATCCTTGCCGGGTTTTCCGAACCACATTTGATGATTCTTAATCTGATTTGACATCTTCCAAATCTTCTCTTGATTTTGCACCTGCACGTCCTTCGCCTCTGACGGATTTTTGTAAGAAGCCCATCTTTCGGACTCTTCATTCATTTTGAGCCTCAGTTCCTTTGATTTGCCTCTTCTTCCGACAATCCCCTTGCCTTCAAACCACTTTTTAGAGAATTCAATTTGTGGTGATTTGGGTTTTATAATACTATTCTCCAATTCACTATCAAGCATTAGTATTTTGGCTAAGCGTTCAATGATTCCAACTACAAGAGCGTTACCCATGAAGAAGGCTCTTTTTCCATCTGATGGCCCAATTGTATGATTATCTGGGAACATATTGAGACGTTCAAGCTCAATTGGCGTTAAACGGCGAATCCATTCGTTCTTTTTCATATTGAAATTTTTTCTAACCATCTCATGTTTCTTTGAATCAAGTTTCAATGATTCCAATTTCGATTTTGGAGGTCTGAACACGATTGCATGTTTGAATCGAGAAGGAGTGCTACCTCCTTCGCCTGTAATGATTGTTCTTGAAGCTTTATCAGTTGGATCTGGAAACTTCATCGCCCCTTCATTATAGGAATAGGTGAATCCTTCAGTACCCTCTCTTTGTTCTTTCTTTGCACCTTTAAGGTACTTCCAACCTTTGGGCTTGAGAATGTCTTCAGGTGACACATAATATTCTTGTGGAATCTTTACGGGCTTGAGTAGAACTTCCCCCAGTGTTGCAAATGGGCCTTTATAATCCGGAATGCCATCAAAAGTATAGGCAATTCCATCACGCATCATGCCGCATTTTTTGAATGGGGAAGTAGAAGTTTTTTTGGCATCTTTATTAAAATCTAAACTCACATCGGAGAGATCTGATGTTTTCTTTTTACGAAGAATAATACTCGGACAAGACAAAATCATCGGTCTTTGAATTGGGAATGCTTTTGCCAAATTACCATTTTTTGAGAGATAGTCAATTGGAATACTTTCTTTCAATTTCGAATAATGTTTGCTTTCTTTGGAATAGGCGATAATAAATACTCTTCTTCTTCGCTGCGGCATACCATATTCTGCAGCATTGATTGAACGCCATTCTACAACATAACCCAGTTCATCAAGGCTTGCCAGCATTACCGCAAAATCACGACCACGTTGAGAAGTGGGTGATTTTAACAAGCGATCAACATTTTCGAGAACTGCAATACGGGGTTGTTTGGCTTCCACAATACGCCGAATATCCCACCACAGCACACCCTTTTTACCTTGAATCCCAACTGCTTTGTTGGCAGTCTTTGCAACAGAATAATCTTGGCAGGGGAATCCACCACATAGCAAATCGAAATCTGGAATTTCATCTGCTTTAATGGAATGAATGTCCTTATTGACATGGATATCAGTTTCATCGCTATCTCCGATATATACTTCCGGATCGGTGCTCAGTGGTGTCATGTTCCATCGTGCAGTATAAACTTCTGTAGCATGCTGTTTTTTGGTTGAGGGTTCCCATTGATTACTCCAAATAACTTTGAATTTGTCATTCAGAGAGGGCTTTTCAAAACCAATTCGGAATCCCCCCACTCCTGCGAATAATTCAACCACACGGATAGGCATAATTATCCCTGCCACCGACAGGCTATTAATAATCTCGATCGGAGGGGTTGCTTGTAGTGAAAGTGATTGAGGGCTAAATCGGTCTCAAGAGGTGGTAAAATGGACGTTGGAAGCATAATCATCGATAATAACGGTACATGCCATATTATTACTTCAACTGGAAGAGATTTTAGCGGCCGGAAATTATCACTTATGTCGATTTCTAGTCACGAGCAATCAACAAAATATGAATCCAAAGTAAGCCTTTTTAACGCAATAACGAAAGGTTCTGATGGGTCTCTACTCCGCTTCCTCGCGTCTTGTTCAAGAGCAAATGAACACGGTTCAAAGGGTCTTGCATTATCTTGTTCAACGCAGTTTGAAGCGTTTCAATATAGACCCTTAATGAAATTTCAAGGTGAGGCGGCTGGACGTATTCTCATCTGTGATGAAACTGGATTGGGGAAAACAATTGAATCTGGTTATATTTTAACAGAAGAATATGCATCAGGTCGTTCTAAAAAAATTCTTTTGATGGTCAAAAAAAGAGCTATTGCAAAATGGAAACGGGAAATGAAATTCTTTTTCGGAATGAAATTCGAAGAAGTAACAAGTGTTCGTAAATTAGTTAATAAGTTAAATCATAGTGACTCATATCTTATTATTACAACACATGATATTGGCCGGAACAGTGGTCAGTGGTGGAACAAGATTCAACACGGCCCAGATTTGATGGTTGTTGATGAAATTCACAACCACATCGGATGGAATTCTTCTTTTCGCAGGCCAATGATGACCGAACTTTCACAATTAACCCGAGGTTTTGTAGGACTCACGGCAACACCAATTAGAAATAAAGAATCTGATCTTTTGCGTATTTTAGAACTCGTTGCACCGGGTTCCGTTTCAAATATAGAGTTTCAAAAGGAGTGTGATATCCTACGCATAATAAATGAGATTTGTCTCGAACTCTTACACCAAACAGGTTCAAACATTTCATCTCAACTCAAAGCATTACGAAAGATGGTGCCGGATAAACGTCTTATGTCTCTTGAAAAAACGAGAATCTTTAGTGAGCAATTGCCCGAATCCAAGACTGAAGTTTTCGAGATTGTAAGAATTTTAAGAGACATAACTATATTTTCAAAGCATATGACTCGAGCACGTGGTAGGGATCCTGAAATTAACCGATTCAATCAAAGAATCGTTCATGATACACATTGGATCGATTTTGATGATAGAGAATTGAGAAACTTTGTCGAGATTCAAGAACTCTTAAAATCAGATTTTTATCATATCCATTTACAAATGCTTGCTTCATGTCGTCCTGCATTTTATGATTTGATTTCAAAGGGAACTGAAGGGATTCTTGGTTTTAATGGAACAAACGCTAAGAATGATGAACAACAAATCTCAGAATCTGCACAACAAAGGTGTATGGAAATTGGGCAAGAGATGGTTAGGCTAGGGAATAGTGTAGATCGTAAGTTTGAGGAATTAAAATCAATATTAACAAAAGTAATCAACGATGATACGATCAATGATGTAGTAATTTTCACTCATTTCTGGCCTACTTGGAGACATCTTGAATCAAAATTATCAAATTGGATTAGGAATTTAGATTCAGTTAAATTGTTTCTAGCGGCCCAATTTGATACTGATGAAGCACTTGATAGATTGAATCGTGATATGAAAAAGGATGAACGAACATGTATTTTACTCGCTACCGACCGGCTCAATGAATCTATTGACCTTGATGCAGCGAATTGTGTCATTAATTATGACTTACCTTATAGTCCCCAGGATTTACAACAGCGTATTGGACGAGTAGACAGAATTATTCAACAAGCAGATTCAATACATGTACATAATCTTGCAGTTCGGGGAAGTGTAGATGAAACAATTATCGAACGATTAGTAGAAAAAACGAAAATATTCACAGGATTAATCGGAGGAATGGAGGATGTCATTCAGCGGGATGAAGAAGGATTGATAAATGCTTCAGTTAAGATCGAATTTGGTGATTTACAGAGCGCTGTCGACCGACAAAAATTAACTAGTAATGAGATGATGTTCAATCTTGTAGATCGGATATTTGATGACTCAATACGTGAACAGCGGCAAAAAAATGATGTCTTAGAGCGACATCAACATTTACTTTGGAAAAGAGCATTTGAAGCATTAGGATGTTCTAACTGTAACTGGAATGAAGAACTCAGTCTGTTTTCGACCCATATAAGCCCTGAGGTCATAACTTTCCTCGACCGAAGTGTTCTGTTAGGGCAAATTAAAGATGAGTGGAAATTAGCCCAGAGCCTAGATGATGCTGAAATGACTGGAATACTCAAAATATATTTATCTGGTGAAAATGCTATGGTCTCCCCTCTCCATTTACTTTCGAAATGGGTTGTAGCGACTTGTATGCAGCTCGAACAACTTGATGGCCAACCAAAATTAGAATTACTAGATTCAAATGAAGTGCCAAACACTTCAATAGCAATTGCTCGAATCCAAGGGAGTTCAATTTCAAAACGAGTACTAATCTCAAATCAGGAAGAGATACAACCAAAGGATTGGATTTTGAATCTACAGAAATCAGGGGACCTCATTGAACTCCAAACGAGCACAAATAATACGGACGCATTAAAATCATGTGCTTCAATTCAAGATTTTATCGAACTCGATACAACCGAATTTGAACGACTTAGGCAAGCAAATATTCGCAGATTATGGGCTTGGAAATACAATCTTCTTGAAAAGGAACACGAAGAAGGAATTGCTGACAAAATAGTGGAGATCAATGAACGAATTAGCACCGCTGAAAAGGAAAAACCTCCTCCTCCCCCACAAATCGACATTGTTTTTGAACAGTCGATTGTTGATTAATTTTCAGCAATTTGTCGAACCCATCTTGTCAGTTCTTGGAGTATTAATTGACCATGATTTTTATTAGCAATCTTGTGTGTCAATAACTTCTCTTCATTCCATTTAGCATCAAAGTTTCTTCCTTCGCCATCATAAATTACTATATCAAGGGTATTTTCAGCAAAATTTGATGACATTGTGTCTAACTTTGGAAGTATATTTTCTGCTTCTAACTTTGTAGGAACTTTATCTAAACCACTGAAACGAATCAAACCTCGCTCCCATAAAGTATGATGGCGAGGACACAACCACACATTTTGCCCGATAGGATAGTTTTCGTCCACTGTTTGAGGCCATTTATAGAAGGTAGAACGAGTTCCAAGGAAGGATTTCCGTCGCTCAGCAGTCTCCTGATTCTGGTCAGACATCGGTGTATATCTACCGCAACTACTAATCTGACAGCCCAGATATACATGTCTAAGACTACCAGTTGTTTCTCGGGAAGCATTCGATTCAAATAAAGACTCATTTTCTTCTTCGAGTTTTGAACTGATTAAATTCTGTAAGTATTGTAAATCATCTGTATCCATCGTCTCACACATCCCAAATTCAATCAGTGCTTTGACAACCAGTATGGCTACCGAACCAGCATTGCATTTTTGACGATCGCGGCTTAAAAGAAACTCGATACATTTTGAAGCGGGATTTTTCTGGAAAGCATTTGGTGCTCCGAGAAGTGTGCATATTTTACGAACACCTTTCAAATCAAATTCTAGTTTCTTCGGAACATCAGACTGAATCATTTTCACTTGAAGTGAATTTATTTCTTCTTTATGCTGAGTATTTGAATTGATTATATCGGCGGCATCTACCATTAGAATGCTTTGGATTTTGTTCTCCATTAGTGTGTTCGGTGTTGAATTAATATCCTTCAATTGCAATAATACTTTCGGATTGCACTCAGAAAACAAAATCGCCCGTTCCTTTAATTTCGAATCATAACTAGCGTTAATCTTGCAAAGAATGGGTATTCTTTGTTTGAAGAGATAATATTGATATTCATCGTGCTTTTTCGAATCGAGCATTAATGATTCTTGAATTTGTTCATCTGAAACCAATTCGTATGATGAGTGATTGTGTTGAAGAAGTCCAAATAATTGTTCTGAACCAATTATTAACTGTCGTAAGCGATCTAGTTCATTAACTTCAACGGATGTTGACCTTACTCTAATCGCTTCAGAGAGAATTTGATCAGGAGTTATCTTTCGTAGATCCATGGCCCCAACCTGAAGTAATACCTTTTCGACCAAATCAGTTAGTTTACCAGCATCTAGAACCAGTTTGTTACTGTCAAGAAGGGGTGATATTGTACCGTTATTTATACAGATTTCGGACTTAATCTCGAAGGTTTCACTCTTGTGTTCATAATAAAGTTTTGAAATTCCTTGAACCGAGTCAAGAACTTCATCATCATCATTTCGTTTAGCAAGTTCTTTCCAAATTAATTTAGCAATGTGGGGTTCTATTTCCGGCTGTTCTAATTCGAAAATTAAGTCGGCAATCGCTGGTTTATCAGTTCCAAAACCACAATCAATCAACTGTTTACAAAAACCTTTGCCACCAATAATCTCATCATGGCTGAAGATATTAATGAAACCATTTTTTGTGAACAATGGTTCCCATTTACTTTTATTGCTCGAAGAAGTGAATATTGAACCTGATTCAGCGGTCAGCGTTTCACCATCCTGCCCTTGAATTAAAAATATAGATTCTTTTTTAGACATCACTTCAATCCAATACGAGTCCGGTGATCGAACTTTGTTTTTTGAAACGTATTTTTGAAATTCCTCAAGTTTCTCAATAGTACCCTCATATTCAAGGAAAAGCTCCCTTTCATTTTTGTCAAGAAGTTCATAAAAATGGCCAAAGGTGATTTCTGTAGCAAAATTAAAGAAAACTATTGCTTTCTTTATTCGTTCTTCATCGAGTGATTCAGGAATTGCACGTGAATCAAGGAAGTGCGTCTTTAGAAATGATTCGTATTTTGGATCCGGCCAAAGGATTACCTCTGGTGAGGATGTTGTATAGGTGTCTTTATCATAACCTTCAGGAGCCCAGCGTAAACCATCATAGCCATTTTTAGGCCCATTCTCCATGTAATGTTGGTATGCTAATTTCTCATCCACGTCCTCAAAATCTAAGAATAAAAGGAAATGGTTCAATAACGATGCCGAAAGTTCTGAGTTACCCTCGAGAGTCTTCATGAGTTCTGTGGCTTGTGAAATTTTTATCGAACCAGAAACCCCCATTTTGCTCAATATTTTTTCACCTAGTTCTGATACGATGTCGGGATGAAGGCCCTTGGCCATATTTCCAATTTTGTTGAGAAGTTTTTCATCCGAACATGTTGACGCCTCACTTGGTTTAACCCATCCGCCATCTAATGTAGGTAAATACGGAACTTCTCGGAGAGCCTTGAAACTTATTGTCTTATCTGGAATGTTGGCTTTATAACCTTTGAGGAAAAAGATAAGTAATTCGCGTTTGTCCTTCGACTCATCTTTATCTACTGAACTTGCTACAGGTTGGAGTGAAGAAGATTGCTCGGCTTTAGAACTCATATGCAAAGGCTGTTGATTTCGCCATATTCCGAATTCTTTATCGCGAAACAAAGAACGAGTTTTAAGATGATCTCTCCCACCTGTTTGTTCGGTCAATAATGTTCTAACCAGATTCAAAGGTTTACCTCCATTAATTGCCTTATTCATTGCAAAGAATACAGATATGGTCTTTTCCTGACTTTGATTGATTGAAGAATGTAAATTGAGAAAACGAAGTTTACCCTTCAAAATCCCAGGTAATGAAGAATACTCATCGTCATCTAATGTTTGAAATATGAATTCTCTATGATATCCATGGGATGATGTCGGAAGTTTAACTTGAGTATCTTGGTCCCAAATTAATTTACCACTTTCAAGTGTGTTCTCTTCAAGTGTTTGTGTTTTCCCATTTCTTAAAACTGGAATAAACTTTTTACCGCGAACTGAAGTGCGATTCAGCCCTGATGAAACTGCATTTAAGAGAAGATTTGAAACAGCTTCATGGAAGACGGGATATTTGTCTAGATTATCATGCTCATTTGGATATAATTCAGTTGATTTGTCGATAATCCAAACCATTTTAGCTGAGCCGAGTTTTAATTGATCAAGTTTTTCAAGCGCTATTAATGTTTTAATTGATTCTTTTTGCAAGTTCTGATGTAAGAGATATTTTTCTCCAATTAATATTTTAATGTAAGGAATGAGTTTCGATTGACCAGTATCTGGTATGAGAATTGTTAAATCGGCAATTGCACTATCTATCGAATGAAGCCTCCCATTTGCGTCTCTCAGGATGAAGAGTTTAGATAATCCTGAGTCGTACTGATTCCAATTCCCAGGGGGATTATTAACTAGATCAATCATGTATTTGTGCAAACGCCTTGTTGTTAAATCATTCTTCATAAGATCATCCAAGCATTCGCTAATCACTTCAGTAAATCGTTCTAAGATCTCAACTGGTTTACTTCCATAGAACCCGATATATCCTTTACCGCTTAAAAAGAAGGTTTCCCAAATATACTTTCTAAATGTGGAATTACTTGATTCTATTACTTCTGAATAATAGTCGGACCATACTGAATTGAGAACACTACGATTTGTATAATCTAAAATCTTAGAAAGTCGTTCATCTAGATTACCACCATTTTTAGGAATGGTATGAATCGTTTCAGAAAGTAACTTCATTTCTCCATCTATACAAGCTAATGGAAGGTTTTTAACAGCTTTCTCGAGAGCATCCCATAAATCTCCAGTAATTCCTTTTCCAGAAACACTGGTCGTGTTTTTCGATTCCGTAATAGCATTGCTGAGTGATTTTGTAAGCCAAATTGCTGCTGAATCCCTCGGAAAAAGCTGAATTATAATTTCTTCTTTTTTTATGGGTGGGATTTTTTTATCATCTAATATAGTCTTAATTATGCGATTAATATTCATCGAATATAATTCAATCGCGGTACAGGTTATATCTCTAACAAATCTCTTTACCTTATCAGATGCAGTGTCTATTTCACGCCTGTTTTCAGCAGGTGGACAAAATCCAACAATACCAAAAAATTCTTTAGATACGCCACCCAGAGGGATTGGCGTATAAATCGGTAATTTGTCGGCACCAGAAGAAAGAGGGAAATACATGACGCATAGATTCCAATATCTTTTAGTTTGAACTTCGACATTCCCCTTATCGTCTAACATATTGTTTGGTTTCTGATAAATTGGTTTTTGGCACCAAGAATAATCGAATCGGTTCGATTTTTTCGGTTTGGAACTCAATTCCATTGCATACCACTGGTGATTTTTTCGCCCCCATGCGCCTTTAGAATCTAAATCAATGACTTTTTTATTTGTTAGATGAGTCATTTGATTCAAACATAGTATCCCGTTCGACTTCTTAGATATATTAATTTGAGACAATGTAGTATCACTGGATACTTCAAAAATAAAGTTGTTCTTTTCTGCTTGGGCACAAGTAAGAATAATTCGGATTTTATTGAGATAACGACACCCCATTAGCATCTTTGCTGATTGTTCACGAATCTCAAAAGCAAGCTCTTCAATTCTTTTTTCGTCCCATAAATATTCATCGAATTCAGAACGCCCTGTTTTGTTAGATTGTCTCCATGGAAATGAAAAAAAGACACCGAGTTTGTCGTATTTACTATCAGTCACCCCTGCTGGAAGATTCATCAAAGAAGATTCTGGGAGATGTGTTCTCTCCTCAATCGAATCCCATCGTTCGAGTTGGAAAGTCAGAAAACGTGAATCTGCAACGAGTCCTGTTTTATTTCCGTTCCATTGAATCCATTCTAATTCAGGTGTATCGGTAAACATATGCGTTGATCTAAATCCAGTACCAAAACTACCGGATGTATTGGCCTCTTCCTTTTTAGATGCACCCCCTAATGTAGATAGTGCTTGGAGATAATTCTCTTGCATTGTTCGCCCATTATTGTACAACCATAATCGGTCTTTATCAAATCTCAAAACGAGGAGGTTTGCTTCAGCATCATCTGAGTTTTGTAGCAATTCACGTATAGGGCGACGCCCGCTGTTTTCGACACTTGCATCATCACCGGATTTTATTTTTTCAAGAATCTGATTCATATAATCAATTGAAGTTACAACTTCGATTTTGTCTTCATCTGCGATATGTCGGATTTGATGGCTCATCAGTTAGACCTCCAAGGTTGTGTATGTTGGAATGAATCATCGCAACTAGTTTTTAATTGCTGGAAATTAGGACTCGCCCGAGGTATGTGGGAGTTGATTTCTTCACTGCGTGCAGTTCCCGAATCAGTAAGATTTGCAGAACCCATTAGACCACCAATTGGAGTGAGAAGAATTTTCTTATGCATTGAAGCATAACCGATCTGTTTCGTGCGAATATTGAGCGTACCAGTACCACCTTCTGAACGTCGAGAAAGTGTCTTGAGGAAAGTATCGACACCATCTTGCTGTGATTGTTGAGAATCAACACACAAACGAACCATAAATCCTCTATGAACCATCCAAGCCAAAATATCTGAAAGACGCTCAAACCGGCTGAATCCATCCTTCTTACCAAGGTGTTGAATCGAGTCAAGCATTCGAGGTGAAAGCCCAATATCTTCAAACTCAATATCTCTAACATCATAGTAAACTAGATCAATTGAACGAGGAATAGAATCCAATCGTCCCGCTGCATCAAGATATGCAGTTAAAATCAAATCAAACCAAATGAGGCGTTTCACGCCCACTGAAGGAACTCCGATTGGATCTTGGCCTGCATTCATTTCAACTGAACGGTGTTTCAGAATATCTGATTCCCGTATCAGCATTCCTATCCCAGCATCAAGGTTTGAACGCTGAATATCCAATCCAATAGTCCAAGGAAGAAGAGATGATCTCAATCTTCTCTCTTGAATGTCAAGAGTGACATTATGAGTGACTCCAAATTGAAGGTTGGCAGTACCATCAGCGAGATCTTCTAATTTGACATCATGATAATCACGAGATACTGCTCGACCATTTCTATACCACAAATCAAGAACCGCCTTATCGAGATAAGGCATACCATAATTACCCCCGAGTACAATATCGAGACGATCGATGCATTCAGGACAACCGTTCCAACAAAAACGAGTAGCACGAGTGATATCATCGAGTTCAATTTCTGAATTTGCAGCAATTTCTTTACGAATTTGGAACTTTTGCGCCAATCTCCAAGCATCGGATGGACGATTAATCTCCAAGAAATCCCAATGCTTACCCGCAACATCAAGAGTTTCCTGGGCATGAGGGGCAATATCATTCAGTGCTCTTGAAAGAGGCGTTGGCTCTCCACCAGATTCATGAAGGGATAATGCAGCCATATCTGAATGATGTTGCATACATTGCAGCAATCCCTCCTCGATTTGGCTTAAAAAATCTGTTGAAGGCAACAATTTCGACTTTTGATTGAGGCGATGGCGAAGAATATTTGGAATGTGTAAAAATTCTTTCCCAACACGGCAACTTCCGTTTCCATGATGGCATCGGTCATAGACATGGAGTGAAAACGATTCACCTTCCCAGGAGTCCGGATCTATCGTATACCCGATATCTGATGTTTGTGAACCTGAAATTTGTTGTAGAGCAGAGACCGTAGTCACACCCATGCTCATCAAAATTGAACGATGTAGCCAAAGAGGAAGATATTCGGTCTCAAATTCTTGCATTTTATTTTGTACGATTTCTTGAGCAGTTCTAATATTCATCTCGAGACGTTCAATAGCGTCATTTATTTCTTCTTCATCCAATCCCCCCCCTGGAGCAGATTCAAGGTCGATTCCATGTTTTGCTTTTATTCTACGTTTTGCTAAGCGTCGCACTTCATCAGAATCTAAATCGTTTTCAAGTATTTCAAAAAGAATCTTCGGTGAAAATGGGAGATTCCCATCATCGGCTAAACTAATTACAATCGACATTAAATCTTGCACTTCAAAATGACCGAGTGTCCGTGAAGAAGGAGGGTTTATTGGTATTTGTTCGAGATAAGAACTGAATATTGAAACTAGAGTTGGCGTCCACCATGGCGCACTAGTATTCATTTCAGACAAAATTTGTTTCACAGTTTTCGTAAATGTCTCTTTATTTAAATCAAATGAAAGCCCTTCTGTTTTGAATGTTTGACCAAGTCCAAAATGCCCAAGACCATCATGAAATCGAACTTCCTTCCCATAACCTGCATCCGTCGAATATGAGCGAGTACTCGAATACACAAATTCAGTTACTTCAAATTCATCATGCCATCTAACCTTTTCTAAATGATGGCCAAACAGAGGATGAAGGACTTCTTTCGCCGCTTCTGGGCCGGATAATTCTATTTGGGTATCGTCGCGATTTTGAGTGACTTTAAGTGAACCTAAACCCGATACAAATGGATCTTTGAGTACAACTGGAACGCCCCCCTCATCGGTAAAATTGGTCCAACGATTGTTAAAAGAGCGAGGTATTTTACGCTTTTTGGACCGCTGTCCTGATTGGCCAAATGGCAATTCATCATTATCTGCAAGTAGTCCAGCTTCTGGATTAAGATCAATATATTTTCTTTTTACTTTTTTCAGTTGAAGTCTGACAGGAGTATAGATTGACAGACGAGTGCCTATTGGCATTCCTGGCGGGCCAGGAAGATTATCGGTAATCTTCCGATATTCCGAACTCATGGATGATGCTTGCTCTAAATCGAGATTAGCAATAGAACTCGTTGGGTCATAATCAAGAAGCCCGCACATCACTTTATACGCAGATTGAGGGAGACGATACGTCCAATTTCCCGGAATAAAACTATGTAAAGCTTCAGTCACAGAAATTTTTTGCTGGTTTGCTTGTAAGGTTGAATGTACAAGTTCAACTTCTGTATCGTATGGATTGGTGAATAATGTTTTCGGATCTACAAACCAAGGATTCTCACGGAAATATTTCAGACTGTCCAATGAGCTACGGATTGTTGAAAAATACACTTTTTTCCAATCTGTAATTTTAGCATATTCCTTTTGCAATGAGTGGCACAAAGGATTCCAACCGTCTTCTAAAAGATCTTCAAGTAACTCACGAACACTTATCAAAGCTACAGAAAAATCCTCAACTCTTTGAAGGTTTCTTCCTTCTAGCGAAGGTTTTATTTCATCGAAATCCTTTATCATTTTATTCATTTGGACTAAATCAGGAGCGGAAAAACTCAAGAAAGTATCTAGTCTTCTCATAAATTTAGGTGTGAGTAGATTACGAGATTCAAGCCTACTAAGTCGACTTCTCTTTCCTTTGAGGTTTTTCCAATCGCCTTCAGGACCAAGAAGTGCATTAACATCATCTTTTACTGTGTGATTCAGTTGTGGCAAATGCGTACTTGAAAGTCGACGAATTAGAACATCTGCTAGCACATAATCGCCTTCGATTGGAGGAGCGTATGTCCAAGTACCTTTTGCTGGTAAAAGAAAAGCTCCTACTTCGTTAGATACTTGATCTATTACTGAATCAATAAGAGAATCATTCAACTGAATCGCATTTCCAGTAGAAGAAACAATATGCTTTTTTAAGTGATCGACTTTATCTAAAATATCAGCGGTGCATTGTAGAAGTTGAATGCGGAATTCACTTATCCCGTGACTTCTGAATGTTTGAGGAATTACTTCCGGGAGGGTAGAATACATTGCAAGCCAATCCCAAACTGATTGATACATAGCACATTGCATTACCGCAATGTTGCGTTCTTTGAGCGGTATTGGCTCTAATCGACCTTCGCTGACAAGTTTTCTCGGTTGCCGATAATAATGCAAATCAACTGGTGAATCGGTGATGAGTGTCGTATTTAATGAATCCATAAATGAACCACGGCCAACACGTCCCGCTTTTTGTCGGTAAGAGGCTATATTTCGAACTGATTTGACCATAACTGATTCTGTTAGGTTAGGAATATCAATTCCAACTTCCAGACTAGGAGAAGCAAGAACGATGTTTACGCTGACCCTCTTATTGTTTTCATTCGCCAACTGATAGACGTTGCTTACTTTATCCCTGAATACTTCTGCTGCAAGTGAATCTGCATTCTCTTCTGATTTTTCAGATTTACTTGAATGAATCGTACTTCGACCAACCGCTGCGAATTCAAATTTCTTATCATGATCTGTTCCTTCGATCATCTCCACCAAATTTGGCTCGCTCTTTGAAAACCATGTGCAAGCCCCTGCCCTCAAGAAAGGGCATAAATCAAGGGTACCGATTTCTTCTTGAGCAGACTGAAAAATGTTATGCTGGATTAAGAAGGGTTTGAAAGCGTCATTTACGTGATGTTCTATTCGATGAACATGCTTTCCTAATTCCAACATCGTATTTTCATCTGCTGGCCCTAGACTAATTCTCTCTCCTGATTTACACTTGTTGCAAATTTCTGAAGCGATTTCAGAATGTTCCTGTAAGATTGGACGAAGTGCTATTTCTTTAGTTTCAACTAAAACTCCTCCTGAAGAGCACATTCTGCGTTGCAGCGGTTTTTGAAAACGAGCTGCATAAGGAATTTCACGTTGGGTCCTAGACCATTCACTTTCAAGAGGCAAGGGTGTACTCGGATGTGAACGTTCCATTCCATCATTGGAAGAACGGCTTTCGGTTCGTTCGTTTTCCATTAAATCCGAATTCCAACGGCCGAGCATATCTAAATTATCTGCAAAACCTATCGTTTTAGCACTATTTTCAATTTGGCGATCCGTATTTGCTCGTTTGGAAAGATCATCTCTTCTCGAATGCATTACTAAACTAGTAATATTAACTAGAGCACCTAAGTTGCTAATAAGTCCACTTGGGCGCAAAAATACGTGGTTTTGAATTCCATCAAATCCAAGTTCAGCGTTTTCCGGAGAAATCACATTTACAATTTTGCTGTCAATGTTAAAAATTCTACTCACATGGTCTTCAGGGTTTGCAATTGTTGCAGATGATGCTGCCCAATGAATTTCTTTGGAACTTAATGCTTGTAATCTTCGCATCAAATGAGCTACATGTGAGCCTTGTGAACCACTGATGAGATGAACTTCATCAATGATCACATGATTGAGATGTGGCATCACATTTTTCACAAAGTCAGGATTTTGTAATCTGCGCTTGAGGGTTTCCATTGTCGATACAACGATTCGAGGACGAGGGGGTGTTGAATGGACCTCTCTTACTCCTTTAGATACTGAGGAATGTGTCTTTCTGTAATTCATTTCGGAGTGAGCTGCTGAGAGTTGCAGGTCTGCTGCTTCAGCGTATTGTTGAATCGTATCGAATTGATCGTTTGCAAGTGCTGTTCGTGGATAAAGTATGAGGCGTATTCCTGGCTTGCTGCATAGTTCGTCAAATCGTGAAAGAATGAGAACTGGTAAAATAAAACCAATTGTTTTACCTGAACCAACTCCTGCTGTAAGAACTTCTGATGCCTGAGAGTTCGATTCAAAGTATGACTTTAATGCGGATTTCGTAGCACGATATTGAAATTCTGAAAAACCTGCTTTGCTTTTATCGCCATTACCAAGGAGTTCTGCAATTCCATGTAATACCTGTTGGATGGCAAGTTCAAAATCCTCAAGTTGTGTTGATAAAACTGTAATCTCTTCACACAATCTTGAAATGAATTCTCCAACATTTATACTACGCGAAGGTATCATTTTTCGTTCAGGAATCCAGCGCAGAGCATCTATACCTGGCCGACCTTGGTGCCAATACTCGTAGGTATGGCCGAGCAAACGTATCGTTTCGGCTGTCCGAGTAATATACCGGCTTTCAGCGTCTTGTGTACCAGAAATTTCAAGTATCTCATTTACCGATTTCATTTTTCCAATAACCGCCTTGACATGTTCAATAGAAACTTCAGGTGAAAGATATGGCTGAAGATCTTTTAGATTCCACAACACATCACGAATATCTTTTTTCGCAGAACCGGGACCTGCGATACGGGATTCTTCGAGCACGTGAATACGAAAAAGTATTTTCGACTCAAATTCATTGTCTAACTTGAATGGTCGATTAGCCATGGTGTGATGAAAAGGCGACAGTATATAGATTCATTTCCGGTCAATCAAATATATAATAGCCGGAGTGCTATACGAGTGGATATGGCCCGAAACACTACAACTGGCCGGGTGCTTGAAGAAATGATACTACCAGCACTTGCGAAAGGTGGATATGATTTCACCGAACAAGCGTTTGTTGGAGAACAGGTGAATGGAAGAAAGCATAAGATTGATGTGCTGGTAGAAAGTGATATTCTAGTATCGCTAAAATGGCAACAATCCAGTGGTACTGCTGAACAGAAAGTTGCTTTTGAAATCATTAATTTAGTCCATGCATGTACCAAATATAATTTTTCAAAGGCCTATCTAGTATTAGGTGGTATTGATTCAAAATCCGGGGACGCTCAAGGAGGCTGGACCCTACGAAAATGGTTTCTCGAAGGCGGAATGAGCGAATTTGTGAATTACAAACAATATGTTGAAATACTGTTGCCGGAAGAGTTTGTTGCTAAGGCAAACCGAAGCCATCTGTGAGTGTGCTATAATGAGTATCCCCCATCCAACTTCTTTCTTAAAATGGGCAGGAGGGAAAAGAAAGATCATGTCTTCATTTTGTTCGGAAGTCGGATTTCTTGAGCAGCAGGGCCAGCGGTGGCGCGTGCATCAAGACGAACGTTACCATGAGCCGTTTCTTGGTAGTGCTACTGTGTTTTTAGGGCTCAAAAAATTACAACTCATTCATTCAGAGGCAGAGGTTTTTCTTTCAGATCTGAATCAAGTATTAATCATCACGATGAAACAAGTTCAATCAAATCACCTTGATGAATTGAAAAATACTCTTTCAGAAATCAGAAGTGAATACATAAAAGAAATTGATGCGATTGGGTTTCCGCAGGGATTAACGAAGGTCCAGCGTGAAAAAAGATATTATTATATCAAACGTAAACGTATGAATGAACTTATTCGGCTATTATCCTCTCAACAAAAATTGTCACAATCTGAATCTCTGGAACTTGCTGCGACAATGATTTTTCTTAACAAAACTTGCTTCAATGGACTGTGGCGAGTTTCTGCAGATGGATTTTTAAATGTACCCGAGGGAAGGTATGCGAAACCTCTAAATATTTTCCAACCAAGTATTCTTGATGAATGCCAAGACTTACTTGCAAACTCGCACATTATCCAACGTAACTTTGAAGAATCATTTAAGGATGTTAAAAATGGAGATTTAATTTATCTCGACCCACCTTACCTCCCATTGAATTTGGATGATTATGTGTTCACCTCATATAATTCAAATGGTTTTACACTTGATGACCAAAAGCAATTAGCGACATGTGCTGCACTTGCAGTTCAAAAAGGGGCAAGGGTCATAGCATCAAATAATGACAATCCAGTGATTCGGGAGATTTATCTCCATGCGGCGAAGAAAGTTGGAATCTCTCGACCTATTTTTCGAACTATTCCGATTAAACGAACTATGAATTCAAAAGGTGATGGGAGAAAACAAGTCAATGAAATCTTAATCTTCATGCATCCAGATGAAATTCAGAATCGTTATTCACTTTCGGAGATTCATTCAAACCAACTTCGGTGCTCTGAATTCTTGAATGAACTTCCGCGCAACAAGAGTTTTGCTGAAGTTATAGAAACTGCTCATCTACTTTGTCCAGAATTAAAGGAATATTGTGAAGACAACAGTTTGAAATTTGATGGACTGAAATCACGTGACAAAGGATCCATGGGTAAAATGGCCGAATTTTTTATCTTTGGACAACTACCAAACAGCGAACCAACACCTGATTTGGCATGGGGGGCGGATATCAAAGCCACTCACTTTAAGAGTACGAAAGGTGGCTTAAATGCCAAAGAAAGACTGACGATAACCAATTGTGGAGATACCAGTGACTATACCTCTTTCAGTAAGTTGATGGAAACTGAAACTCTTCAAACCAACCACCATTACTCCAAACTGAGAAAAGGTGTCCTTCTCGTATTTGAGCATCAGGGTGGAACATATGATACGAAAGAGAAAAACCTCCAAAAACGGTTACTTTGCCTGTTTTCATATGATCTACAGGACATGCCACCAGACGTAATCGAGCAATTCAATGCTGACTTCAAAGATATCCAAGGTAAAATACGCACCGAATCAGTATCTCAAAAAGGCCAAAAATTCATCCATATAGCTCCGCATGGTTCTAAAGGAAGTTCAACAAGAGCGTTATGTTTTAACAATAAATTTGTTACTAAACTCTTGTCAATTCGAACCGGCATCCCATTGACGGTCAAGGGAAGAAGTTGGTATATTGAGAGTAAACATTTCTCTTAGTAACTATTAAATTCAAGAGTGAGATAATATGGCAACCGATACTGAAGCAATCGAACCTACCAAAACATGGCTACATGAGAAAGGGTTTTCAAAAATAAAAAAAATAAATACCCCTGTGGATTTTCAAGCTGAACGTGATGGTAAAAAATATTTTATCGAACTCAAATATACCGCTAGCAAGAATAAGTATTTTGGTGCTGCGACTCTCACTGAGTGGATGTGCGCAATTGAAAATCCAGATAACTTTTATTTTCTTTTCGCCCATCAACATGAAGTTAACAATGATGTTTCTAAGTGGGATTTTGAATTAATTGGGCCAAAGGAATTGATTGATTATTCAACGATTCCTCCCTTTAAGATATTCTTCAACATCCCATTGCCCCTTAATTCACCTAGAATGCCGCCAAAACGAACACGAGCAAAGCAAGCGTCCGTAAATAATCTTCAATCTTTATTTGATGTTTTTACAAAACTGTAACATCACTAAACTGGGTTGAAAGTGAGAACACTATTGACTTTAAACAGCGTTTATCTGCATACCAAACCTATTCCCCGTATCAGGATTTTAAAGAACTTGAAAAAAACTCATGTCAATAACCGGCATTCAGCAGAGGGTTTCGCTCATCGCTTGGCCGCAGACCTCACAAGAGTTGAACAAACTGGAGAATGGTTTTTCATTACAGACGAGCAAGTTTCAACTGTGCTAGAACAAGTTAAATTGAAATTCTGAAAGATCACAGAGATGATTCATCATAAATGGCAACTTATTTTTAGTGCATCGGATGAAAATATGTATCAACTACTTACTGTTAGAAAGACCATGCCAGCAGTCATACCTCCAAGAAGTGAGGTTAAAATTGAAGAAGAAGTTATGAATTCCGTTTTAAAATGGAAAAGATGAAGTGGTGGAGGCCAAAGTAATGGCTGTTCGGATGCTGTTTGAGACGATGGCCAATATCGAAGAAATATGTAGGTGTCGAAATGGAAATACCCATGCGGAAAAAATCCAAAGCTTTTGATAGAAGAATTGGTTTTCCCGATTTACACGAATGGCTAATGGATAGTGAGTTCCATAAATCGATAGTCACTATGGAAAAGAATGGTAGATTCAGAAACGAAAGAACTTGCCAAGCATTTATTTGGTCACACTTAGAAAAGCTAATTTCGGAAAAAGATTTCTCCCCTCATTACCAACTTGATGTAGAATTGTATGGTGATGAAGGAACATATCCCGATATATCTCTTTGCGAGAGTATGACAAATGACGAATATTTTGCGAGGAAGAATGATAGAACATTCTACGAGAAAATTATGGTTTGGGTGGAATTAAAACACCACCCACATGTAAGATATTGCAATGATAATATCATGGAGGAGTTGAAAGATGATTTGATTAAATGCAACAATCATTCAATAAAAACATGTAGCAAGTATAATTTTGCCTCCTATTTGATTGTAGTTTGTAGTGGGCCCGGGACATTTGGCAAGCTAATTTCAGAATTGAAAGGTGGTGCAGAAAGTACCACACATATTATACCAATATACCTGGAGGAATAAATATGGCTACCTCGATACAGATACGCAGATGGGGAACTTTCAATGGAAGAGACAAGGATGATGCTAATTGGTGGCTTGGCCGAGATGAAGAGGCCAGTGATGAGCCTGAACGTACTGTAGGGCAATATCTGGAAGATGAATGGTTCGGTGATGCTGGATTAGATGCTGTTGGCTATGACACATTATATGCTCAAATTAAGATGAGGCCCGGAGTCAAAGGTACCAAAATCGAGCGAAGAGGAGGGGCGCCACTCAAAGCTGATCTAATTGGGAAAGCCAATGGTGCAGAAGTATGGCAGGCCTTTGCTGAAATTCTTGACAATCTACTTGATAATTACGATGGAGCAATCGACAAAATCAGAGAAAAAAGAGGAGCCGGGGAAGTAGCCGATTTGAAAGTTGAAATCCGGTTTGCAAGTATAGCTCATATGGCAGATACTAACAAAAATGGAGAAATCCAAATTGAGGAAAATAGTGGAGGAGTCCCCCCCGAACGCAGAGATGCCCTGGTTCAATCAGGAAACTCAAATTGGGATGATGTCGAGGAATCTGTAGGTGTTTGGGGAAACGGTTCAAAGGTCGCCTTGCTTAAATTGGGGCGCTGGAACGTGATTCAAACTTATCCAATCAAGGGAGAGGGGTCCAGTGACCCATATCCTGTTCAACTTCAATTTGGGGGGGAGCTGGATTGGGAGGCAGCCGGTGGTATGGATGATCCTGCGCCAGAGGGTCGTATGACTCTGGAACAAAATTATTACCACAGAGACAACTCTTTTTGGTTTGTTGATGAATGTGTGGCGGAGAGTGGTTATTGTTTGGAGACAGGGCCCGGTACAACATGTATCAATATACGAAGGATACGTTCTAGAGTATTGGCTGAAATTACACAGAACGAATTGTATCTTCGATTGATTAATAATTTGAAGCAGTGTTTCGCCAAAAAAATTGTTGATCTCGAGAGCAAGCATGGCCAGAATATTTCCATTAAAGTCAAGAATCCAAGCGTCCCAGATGATAATCTTCGGGAACTAGATTTGACCCAGGAAATACCTGGAAACTTCACTGGAAACTGGGAGGTCGACAGGAATTTGTTTTCATGGATACCAGGGTTAAAGCCAGAAATCCACAAGATTCAGCTGGAAATAGATGGTAAACCGCCCTTAAAAATGGAAGTTAAAATTGGGTTTCCACTTGAAAATGAGGCAGCGAATAGAGGCTTCTCACTATGGGGGAATCAGAGACTTTTTGATAAAAATTGGTGTGATGTAAAGGCATCAGGAAGAAGTGGGACACAACAGTGGAATTATGGAGCAAATGTCCAAGCAGGGAGATGTAGTGGTATGATTTTCTTTTCAGGTAAGCCGGAAGTAATTCCATGGCAAGGACCAGTAAAATGGGGCTTCAGAAATACACACCCTTATGCTGAATTGGTCAAAGATACACTCAAATGGATTGTCACGAAATATACGACTGCATCATCGTTTGATCTAAAAAATGATAATTTGTTAGAATTATTCAAGAGGGGGTGAGATAATTCCAAAAGATAAAATCGAAATCAATAGGGCTACTCTAGAGAACGACCTAAAGGAAGCACTAGAGGGAATAAAGAATTGGACTGATGAAGAAATCAATGAGCGAATTGTTCTGGAAATTGAATCTGAAGAAGCACAAGAAGCATTGTTGAAAGCCGCAAACACAGCAAAAAATCATGCTATAAAAACTGCAGGAGAAGCGCAGGAAGCTGCAGAAGAAGTTGGCCAAGAAGCAGATGCTGCACAACAAGCTGCAGAAGAAGCGCGGGAAGCTGCAGAAGAAGCACGAGCGGAAACAGAAGTTGGCCAAGCAGCAGATGCTGCACGACAAGCTGCAGAAGATGCACAGGAATTAGCAGATACTGCACGTGATGCTGCAGAAG
>Ga0307986_10000784_pt1 | contig 23383 bp, 17 predicted proteins | sample EllFjometageno82_FD_203170 | JGI IMG/M metagenome (GOLD analysis project Ga0307986, IMG submission 203170) | Marine microbial communities from Ellis Fjord, Antarctic Ocean - #82 | ecosystem: Environmental > Aquatic > Marine > Unclassified | place: Southern Ocean | collected 2014-10-09
AATTTTTAAAATTATACTGTTAAGCTCTTTATATGGATTAATCCTAATTACATTGGGTTATAGTAATTTTTTAAAAACAGGATCATTTTATATTCTTTCCCCACAGACTAAAGAAGCTGCTCAATACGCATATTTATTACCTAGTATTTATATTGAAAAAAATAAAAAAGAAAAAAATACAGATCCTTATCCAATACTAGAAATTGAAAATAAATGGAAAAAAGAAAATAATTTTGATAAGGATAGCTTTAATGATTATCTTGAATTGGGTAAATTTAAACAGTCTATGGCTATAAAGGTAATGCTTGATAATAAGTTAATAACTTTAAAACTATATACATTGGGCATAATAAATCATGCTTTATTAAATCCTTTTCAAGCACACGCCTGGCACGAATATAACAAGGTAAAATACAAACCAACTCAATATCATTTAAGTGAGGACAAAAAAAAATTATTGAAATATAGAATTGCTTATTCTCTATTTATTTTTTCAATCATCCTATTTGGATTAAAAAGAATAATAGCTCAAAAAAAGAATGTTCTATTCTATTTGCTTATACTTATATTAATTGCTTATTTTACCGTGATGTTAGGGTGGATAGGATATACAAGATATTTTATGCCCTCATTAATTTTAATGTCTGTTTTTTTTGGTAATGGCGTTAGTTCAATTCTTGATTTACTAAAAAAAAATAAGAATTGATAATTTTTTAAGAAAAAACTTAATATTTTTTTCAATACTTAAAGCTGATTATTACAACTACTACCAAAATTATCCTTTGAGTGTGTTCTCGCTTGCTTACTTATTTAAATTAATTACTTATTGAATATTAAAAATAATTTTATTATATTAAAGATGTTGGTTTACCAACTACGACGATAAACGAATTTCGTAATAACCATTACGGACGTGGGGGCAGTACCCACCACCTCCACCATTTATATGGGGGTGAAATAGGATCGACGGGTGACTAAAGGCTATTCTTTCGTTCGGAATTGTTCCACCGTAACGGGCTAAACTTTAAATGCTAACGAAAGTTACGCTATTGCTGCATAGTTAACTTAGGTTAATTATAGAAGCACGGTCTGGGGCACCGGGTAACAGAACGCCCCTTACCACTCTCCTGCTTCTCTTTATTTATAATAGTGATTAACATTTATAGGTTTTAAAATCACACTAGAGTCACAATAATCATCGATATTTCCAAGCATCCTCTTTTAAATTTAAAATAAACATCTTAAGTTTTTCAAATATTTCTACATCTTCAGATGCATATTCAAATTGTTTAGCTAGTCTATCTCTTTTATCTTGGTCTGAAGAAGAAACCCATCCATTTAGGATTAAAGATGTACAAGGGTGGCCTGGTTTTATTTTGATAATTTCTCCAATCACAGCCAACTTTGGAAGCATCGGGCAAATTCTATTTTTATCCACACAATGATTGATTAAATCTTCTTTTGTATTCATATTTTTTCTTTAAGTTAATTTAGAATATATTTAATTTTTCAAGATTGATTTGCAAGTACGTATAAAAATCATACTAGTTATGATCAACCATACTTAAAATAAAATATAAATTACCCATTCTTACAAGATTTATTTTTATTCATAAAATACAAAACAAAAATATGTCCATCAAAAATTTTACAGTATTTAGTGAGATTCAAAGTTTTATAATTAAAAAAATCATCAGTCTTATTTAAGACTATAATTTCTGGAAAAATTAAAACACTATCAAATTTTTTAAATTCACTTTTAAGTCTTGTTAGCTCAAATTTTGGAATTATCTGTTGTTGTTGAAGCAGTGGATGTGTTTTTTTTATATGTTCAAGCTCCTCCTTCTCAAAATCTTTACTATTTTGATATGTAATTATGGGATTTGCTTGGTATTTGTAATAGGTAAACTTGCTTATATGGGGATTAAAATATCTCCATCTTCTTTCTCCATTTTGTATGAATAATTCAAAATTTTTTTCATCCAAACCAAGTTTCCTGAAAGCAGAAAATATATCCTCCTCAATCATTAAATCTTTTTTAGATGTAAAAATTGATTTATTTAAATCTAAATATTGAATATTATTCATAATTGACCAGATCATAAGGTCTACTTCAAATGTTAAAAGGCTAGTTTTTTCTAGCTTGTAGTTTTCTTTTATTTTTTTTGTAACTAAATTAAATTCGTTTCTGTATTCAATTTGATTGTGATAATTTTTTTTTACTTTCATCTTGCTAATTTCCTGAAAAGAAAAAAATGATATAAATATGATTGCCAATACTATGCTTATATGACTATTCAATTTAAAATTAAAAATCAATTTAGAAATTATTAAGAAATAAATAATTAGAAATACGAAAGCATTAAGAATAGTAAAATTTACAAAATGGTAAATAACACAAGATTTAGGTGAAATTACTATAAAGAATATAGGTCCTATTAGTGAAGCTAAAAAAAAAGTATAAAAAGTGTTTATTGTCTTCTTGTCTAATTTATTAATCAAATTTGATCTATTAGCTATTAAAGTTAAGAAGGTTGCTGCTCCTACAAAAATAATTCCCTTTAAACTAAAATATTTACTAGAAAAATACTGTAATATCTTTATTTTTATGTCCCATTCTAAGTTAAATACACATTGTCTATATGTAAAATCCGTTTCGTGGAAATATAAATTTAAAAAGAATGGAATAGATGCAAATAAAAAAGTTGTAATTAAAATAAGATAAAATAAAAAATTTTTTTTTAACTCTAAGATAAATTTAAATTTAAATTTATAAATTAAAATTATAAATAAAAAAATTGCTTCAGTAAAGAAATGATAATAAAAACTTGATAGTGATAAAGCCATAATTAACCCAAGAAAAAAAAATTTTTTATGATCATAAAAGTTTCCAGTTAAAAGTTTAAGAGAGACAAGCATAAAAGAAAAAAAATATAAATTACTTATCATTGGTCTGGGGACTCTTAAATTATAAAAATTTTCACCAAATAAATGAAAATATTGAATATTAGCCAAAAAAGTATTTGATATTAAATATGGTGATAAGAAAATTGAAATTGAGAAAATTATAGATAGTTCCTTGGTGAATGAAGTTTTAAAAATATGATAAAAAATTAAAAGAATTATGTACACACATAAAAAATCTAGAATTATAAAAGAATAAAATCCAAATACTTTTAATAAGATCGAATGAAAAAAAATTCCCCCAAACGGTAACGGTATAATCTTTAGGGTGCTAATTTCGGGGTCGTATGAATAATTAAAGTTTAGTTCTGATAAAAATTTTATTAATGGATAATAAAGTTTAGCGTCACCAACGCTATCATGTATAATTTTTGTTTCTATGGATTCGGGAAAAAAATAAAAAGAACTTGACCATTTTACAATTACAATTATTAAAGAAAATAATAGTAAATAATGATTTTTTATATTCATGGAATTATAATGTTTTTTATTACTCGATTTTGTATACAAAGCAATTAATATTAATATAAAAACTATCAATTTTATTCTAAATTAAAATTATGATATTGCCAATTACTAGTTTAATAATTAAGAGGCCAAAATGAAAAATGCAACTTTTTCAAATTGGACTAAAAGTTCTTTTTATAATAAAAAAATTTTATATCCAAAAAATTTAAGTGAACTTAAAAATATAGTTAATATTAATAAAAATGATTTTGGAATTTGTGGAAATTTTAGGTCATTTAGTGACTCTTGTATTAATAAAAATAAATTAGTCTCGCTTAAAAAATTTAAAAAAGAAATAACGCTAGATAAAAAAAATTCAATATTACACGTATCATCAAATATTTTATTATTAGAAGTATTAAAAAAAATAGTCCCTGAGGGTTTCATGTTATCAGTAACACCTGGTTCAAAATATGTAACAATTGGAGGAATGATCTCAAATAATATCATTGGTAAGAATTCTAAAAAAAATCAACTAAAATATCTAATTAAAGAATTAAAGATATTAACTCCAGAAAATAAGGTGATAATTTGCTCAAACAAAATCGATAAAAACAAATTTGATTTGACTGTTGGTGGCTTTGGTTTGATGGGAACTATTCTTAGTGCTAAAATAAAATTAAAAAAAATTAAAAATCAATATGTTGATATCAAAACTATTAAATTTAATAATTTTAATGAGTTTAAAAAAATACCCTTAAATGAAAATAAATTTAATGTGGCTTGGATAGATAGTCACTCTCTCAATAAAAAAGGCTTTAAAGGATTATTTTATATTGGGGATTACAACTCAAGAATAAATAAGAAAGGTGAATTCATTTACAATGATAAAAAAATGAATATTTTTACAAGAAATTTTTTAATTCTTTATATTAGAAGTTTTTTTTTCTCTAAAATTGTTAATTTTTTATATTTAAACTTATTTATGAAAAATAAAATAACTAATTTTAACGACTTTTTTTATCCCCAAGATAAATGGTTAAACTTTAATAATTGTTATAAGAATGGTTTTTTTCAAATTCAGGTATTAATCAAACAAAAAGATTTTTTAAATATAATGGATCAAATTTCAAATTTTTTTAAGGAAAACACTATTAAGTCGACATTTATTATACTTAAAAAAATAAATGAAGAGGGTAAATATTTAAATTTTTTTGGTAAAGGCTACTCTTTATCTTTTGATATTGAAAAAAATGAAAAATATGAACTAATTAAAACCTTTTTTAATAATTTAATCTTAAATAACAGTCTCAAAGTAAATTTATCAAAAGATAATTTTTTAGATTTAGATATTTTAAAGAAAAATGTTCAGTATAAAAATTTTATAAATAGGCTAAAATCTTTTGACAAAAAAAAAATCTACAATAATGAGTTTTCTAAAAGACTAAAAATAAAATGAGGTATCTATGAAATATAACAATATAATCATCTATGGAGGTACATCAGAAATATCTTGTCATTTAATCAAACTGTATAACCATGAGTGTGCTAAGTTTATAATTTTTTGTAGGAATAAGAATAATTTCTTAAACTTTCTACAAAATATAAACTTTGATATAAATTTAACAAAATTTGATATTTTTGAGACTAACTTGTTAGAAATTGAAATGAATTTAAAAATTATCAATAAATTTGAAAGTAATATATCGGGTATTTTTTGGATTGCGGGCATGACTGGTGATGCTAATAAAGAATATTTAGATATTAATGACGCAAGAAAAAATATGGAGATTAATTTTATTAACCCTACTTTACTTTTAAATGAACTTTCAAAAAAATTGATAAAAAATAATAACTCTTTTATTGCCGTAATTACTTCTGTAGCAGGACTACGTGGTAGAAAAAAACAACTTTTTTACTCACCTAGTCGTGCTGGCTTAATTGCTTACTTGTCAGGTCTTAGGCAGAAATTATCAGTAAGTAAAATCCTAGTAACAACAATTATACCAGGCTATATGAATACCAAACCATTCAGAAATGGTAAATGGTCAGCACCTAAATTTTTAATTACTGAACCAAAAAAAGTAGCCTATAAAATTAAACAAGGTATTGAAAAAAAACATGAAATAATTTTTATAAACTATTTTTGGCGAGTTATAATGTTTATTGTTAAACTAATTCCTGAAAAAATTTTTAAGAAACTTTCTTTCTAAAATTATTTTTTAATCATTATGCATTGGCCCATATAATTATAGATTACATGGTATTGTTTACTGTACCCCTTTTTTAAAATTTTCTTTATTGACTTTAAAATTTCATCTACTTTAAATATTCCATAATCATCAAAAATAATCACACCATTTTTAATCATATGCTTATCAACAGCCACGAATGCTTTAACAGTGTCTTCATAAACATTTATGTCTAAGTGACAAAGTTTAATTTTTTTTTTAAATTTAAAGTTTTTTGGAAATCTTAATTTATCTATTTTAAAATTTTCTATTTTATATTTTATTAAAGTCCTTTTAAGTTCATCTGTCTTATTATAAACAAACGTTTCATTTTTTTTGTGTAGTCCAGAAGATTTTGTAAATCCTTCAAATGTATCAATAAAAAATGTTTTTGATTGAGGATTCCTATTTGCTTTTGACATTAAAATTCCCGCTCCACCCTTCATACACCCAATGTCTAATATATCACCACTGATATCCTTTAAAGATTGAGATATATGCCACAATGTAAATGCCCTGGCTTCATCAACAATCGTGAGATATTTTAATTTTGAATACAGTTTAAAAAAACTTCTATCTGCTAGCCATGGTGCATACATTGCACTTGATATAATAATTTTTTCATTACTATTAAACTTATAAAAAAAACTCAAAAAAAGAAGAATAGTGGACTCAATAAATTTTTTAAAACTCTTTAAAATATTTATTTTTGTATTTCCATACACGTGATTTACCATAATATTGACCTCTTTAAATTAAATTTGAATATTTTTCGACATTTATTTTATTTTTTTTATTAGGCTAAACTTTCTGGCGTAATTGTTGCAGCGTTGACAAATTTAGAATTTTTAGAAATTCTAGCAGAGATATTGCCTAAATTGCTTCTAACATAATCATCTAAATTTAAATCATATTTAAACTCTAAAATTATATCTTTATATTCTTTTATAATGTTTAGGTTTCTATTATTATATAAAGATAAACTTTTTAAATTTCTGTCTACGGTAGATCTAACTAATTTGTTTGCAGAAATAAAATAGCTCCTCAAGTAATGAGTGGTTAAAATTGGAAATAATTTATTTTTGAAATTAAAATTACTGTTTATTAATAATTCAATTTTTTTTATGTCATTGTAATTAAGTAAATTAAAATCGGGTAATTTGGGTAAATCAAAATTTTTCTTACTTACTTCAAATCCTTTTTTACTTTTTATTTCAAAAGTAGGTTTTGTGATATTTTTAAAGTCACCGTACCATCGCAATCTATATTTCTTCTTTTCACTTATTCCATCAATATTTTGATTTACCGAGCTATAATGCTCGTCATCAAAATATATTGAATTTACTTGCCTATCTGAAAATTGATTTACAAATGAAAAATTTGATCTATTTAATAAAATAAACAGTTGGTTATGATCTATTGTATTAAATACCCATTTTTTTTCAAATCTTTTTAATAAGTCATTATTTTTATTCATACTTGCTTTAATTAATCTTTCTTTAATAGGCTTAATTTTTTTTCATAAACAATTGGTATTATGTCTTTTGATATCTTGCCTACTCTAGAGTTATTATAATAAATTTTTGATTGTTTGTCTGTTAGCCATTTTTCTTCAAAGTTACTTACACTGATATCATTTAAATGCATTACAGGCGGTTCATATTCAAATTTTTTATTAAATGATAAAAATGGTAATTTAACATTTTCCATAAGTATATTTGAAGCTCTTACAACAGATCCATCCTTACTGGCTATTCCTATTAATGATTTTTTTGCAGTAATATTTGTTAGATTAACTATAGAATTTTCTCCAACACTAATTGACTTATCTCCTATTGTGTCAAAGTTAATATTTTCTAGATCAGCAGTAGATCCTGAAAAATCAATTGCATCATTACCTATATTTACAAATTCTGCATCTTTAATAACTCCATCACTAAAATCTAAATCAATTGAATCAGATTCTGATTCAGAAAATTTAATATTTTTAATATTAAATTTTGAATTAACTATATTCATGGCATCTTCTGACCTTGTTTTTTCAAATATAATATTTTCTAATAAGACATCAGTTTTATAAAAATTTATTGCCCCTGATATAACAATTTCATTATTTTGACGATAACCACTCAAATATGAAAATTTAACATTATTAAAATAAGATTTTTTTAATGTATTTCTAATCATTATTCCACCACCAGCATCTTTTTCCATGCCACTGATACTAATTTCTTTTTTTGATCCATTTACAATCCATGGAGAGTTAGAAATTATAAATGAATTATTTAATAAAATTATTTTTTGCCCAGAGCTTATTATCACTGTCAAATTACTAGGTATTATTAAGTCTTCATTAATTTTCACTATATCATTTTTTAAATACAACTTATTATTTTTTTCTTGGAAAAATTTCAAATAATTTTTATTATTATTCTCATTAAATTCATCAATTATATGGAATGAATTTAATTGATCAATTTTTACTAAATAATTTTGATTTAATTTTTTATCTTTAATATTAACACTTTTGCACATCATATTTTCTGAAATGGTAAAGTTTAGTTGTATTTCTGTCTTTGAAAAAATGTTCAAATTTCTATTTATTAATTTTTTTTCTTCTTTACCCTCTATGAGGCAATTAATAGATTTTACACTTAAGTTAGATATTTTGAAGGGTAATTGAGAACCAGCAGGACCTGGTGGATAGCTTACATCAATAACTAAATTTTTATTATTATCAATTTTTGCATTAATTAATTTATTTTCAGTTTGTAATCTTTTTCTTATTACTTCTGCCCGATGGTACAAATCATTTTTTTTGAAATAATAAAGGCCCCAGGTGTACCCTCTTGAAGTTGAATAAAAAAAATAATCAGAATATATATGGGCATTAATCCTTTCAATCTCATTTTTTCTTAAATCAAAAAAAGAATTTAAGTATTGCTCTGAGCTTATTTTGGTTAAATATTTTATGTATAATTCATAAAAATTTTGATTTAATTCTCCTTTTTTATTTACAAAAAATTTATTTAGCCACCATTGTCTTCCACCGTGAATTTGAAGATTATTACCAAGTTCCTCACGTGACTCAGGCTGGTATATTGAATCTAATATAGTTTTTTCATAATAATTGTTATTAAACTTATGATAGTTTGGTAATTGCCTGTGACCATCTCTTGGTACCGGTTCAAATAAACCACTAGAAGGATTATAGTATAATTTTGAATTATAAAAAAGACTATGAGTTGTATATGTTGCATCTAAGACTGCAAAAAATGCAGCCATTTTTTCTAAGTCGAAGGTGTCCTCTGGTCTCCTGTCCCCATTATAAAATTCTGTAATTTTTTTTCTTGCAGTTTTTGCTAAACCAATATTTTGGGCTTTATTCCAATATTCATCATCGTAAACTTCAAATATTGGCACACTTCCACTGGGCTCATCTCTTCTATGTTCTGTTAGTGCACTTATTATTGGTCCATTTTTTCTTTTATTTCTTTCTAAAATTTCTTTACCCATCTTTTCTTCAAACGCATATAAACCATTACTTGTTCCATTGATGTAGAGTTCAAAAAATTCATATTTTTGTTTTATTACCCCTAAATCTCCCATCATTTCATTAAAAATCCACTCATGAATATAATTTCTTACACCTGGTTTTTGTATTGAAAAATTATTTACTCCATAGATATATTTGTCATTGTCTAAATATACGTTGTATGAGGAGTGTTTTTTTTTTACAAAATGAATCTGCCTGTCACCCTTTAATCTAATCTTAGATTTAATTTTTTTATTTTTATGTTTTACTACAACATTTATTTTTGTTAATTTGTCTTTTAGGCCTAATGATTTATTTTTTATGGCTGTATCTCTTTCTTTTTCTAAGACAACAGTGTCTTCAAACTTTATTTCTATATCGATTTTGTCTAATTTATAGAAATTACTTTTAAGAGCATTAAAAGCAATATCAAATATATAAATATATTCTATTCTTCCTGCTTTTGACAAATAATCTAAAGCTTTAAATGTTTTAACTTTAACTGCGTATGAAGTAAAAAAAAGAGTTAAAAATATAATTCCAACTAACGAAGTTAGAATAAAATATGAGATTAAAAAATTTTTTATTTTTTTGGTTTTTTTTTTAACAATCTTATCAGTACCTTTTAAGATCATAAATTCAAATTACTATTTCTTGCTACAATAGTTTTTGATTTTTTAAATTTATCTTTTATGGCTTCTGTTATTTTCATTATTTCATTAAATTCTTTAGGTCTAATATCTAAGTTAATATTTGTAGTAGTTTCAGTTTTGGACATAGATATAAAAATTAATTCATTAGAAATAGATTTCAATTCATCAATAATCTCATTAATTTCATCATGTTTGACCTCTTCTTCAATTATAATACCTAAATTAATTATTTCAGAGTGATCTATCTTTTTTCTACTTAAAAATAAATGATACATAAAAATTATTAATAGTGAAAATAAAATACCAACTATAACAACTTTAATTTGACCTGCCCCACAACCCAGTCCTACAGCAATGACTAAAAATAAATAAACTAATTCCTCAGGTTCTTTTATTGCCGCACGAAATCTTACTATTGATAAAGCACCCACTAAACCCAATGATAAAGCTAATGAATTTTTAACAATTACAATAATTATACATGTTGTAGTACCTAAAATTACAAAATTTTTTGAGAAATTCATTCTATTTGATAAAGTAGTGGAAAATTTTACATAAAATAATTGAATTAAAACACTAAGTATCGCAGCACAAAATAAGCTTAAAATAAAGCTGTTCAAATCAATTTGAATACTTTCATTTATTAAAAAGTTTAATTTACCAGTGTCCATAGAAATTTTTTTGTATCATAAATTTAAATATTAAATAACTAAAAAATCATATAATTAAATCTAGTTAATAAGCTTACTTAAATTTGGTTTAAAATAATTTGGACCCTTTATAACCTTACCTGCTTTATTGTAGATGGGCTTCCCATTTTCATCTAATTTACTCATATTTGAGCTTTGAACTTCATCAAAACATTTATCCAAATCAATACCAAAAGCATGCCCAGCACCATATGTTACATACAATATGTCTGTTAAGGCATCAGCAACTTCTAAAAGATCATTATTTTCCATTGCAACTTTAAGTTCGTCTAATTCTTCTTTAATAAGATCATACCTAAGACTATTAATTTTATCAGTACTAAAAGAGGGGTTGGCCTTAACTTCTTGATCAAAAGTTTCCATAAAGATTTTAACTTTTTTAAAATTTGACATCTAGCTCCTATAATTTTTTTAAATTTAGTGTATAGTTATAATAAATTATTATTTATATATTAATCAATGAAATTAAGAAAAGAATTTGATAGTATTGGAAGCATCAACGTACCAGATGATAAATACTGGGGGGCTTCAACTGAACGATCTAATAAATTTTTTAATATTGGGAAGATTTTAGTTAACATCTCAATCATAAAATCTATTGCTATAATTAAAAGATCGGCAGTTCTGGTTCATTTTAAAGAAAAAGAAATAAATAAAACAATAACTAATTCAATAATTAAAGCTTCAGAAGAGATTATTAATGGAAAACTAGACGAAAATTTTCCATTAAAAGTTTGGCAGACTGGGTCTGGCACTCAAACGAATATGAATGTAAATGAAGTAATTGCAAATAGAGCAATAGAAATACTAGGTGGAAAAAAAGGTTCAAAAAAACCGGTACATCCAAACGATCATGTAAATAGATCTCAGTCTACCAACGATGTTTTTCCTACAGCTATGAATATATCTGTAGCTCAAGAAACTATAAGTAAACTATTGCCTAGTCTAAAGATTTTAGAAAAAGAATTAAATAAAAAATCTAAAGAATTTAAAAATATTATTAAAGTCGGAAGAACTCACTTGCAGGATGCAACACCTCTATCCCTTGGACAAGAATTTTCAGGCTATCAGACTCAATTAAAAAAATCTATTGATAGAATAGAATATGCTCTTAAAGAGATTTATTTTTTGGCACAAGGTGGGACAGCAGTTGGGACCGGCATTAATTCAAAAAAAGGCTTTGATAAAAAGATTATTAAAGAAATTGCAAAATATACCAAAATACCTTTCAAGCCTGCACAAAATAAATTTGCAGAACTAGCAGCTCACGATTCTATTGTTAATTTTTCAGGAACACTAAATACTTGTGCGGTAGCATTAATGAAGGTTTCAAATGACATAAGATTTTTAGGTTCTGGACCAAGGGCAGGATATGGTGAATTAATATTACCTGAAAATGAACCAGGATCATCTATTATGCCAGGAAAAGTCAACCCTACACAGTGTGAAGCTATCACTATGGTTTGCGTTAAAGTAATAGGCAATCATGCTGGGATTACTTTAGCTGGATCACATGGTCATTTTGAACTTAATGTTTTTAAACCTGTAATCGCCCATAATATACTTCAGTCAATAGATCTGATAGCTGATAGTACCAGAAATTTTGCAATGTTCTGTGTTAAAGGAATAAAAGCTAATAAAAAAAAAATTAAAGAACATTTAGATAATTCTTTAATGTTAGTTACGGCTCTAGCACCACATATTGGTTACGATAATGCTGCAAAGATTGCAAAAACTGCCTTAAAGAACGACACAACTCTTAAATATGAGACTATTAAAACCGGTCTTATTAAAGAAAAAGATTATGAACGTATAGTAGATCCTAAAAAAATGATCTATCCATCATAATTCTCAAAAAGTCTATTTATCAAACGCTTATTTTTATTCCAATTATTAGAATTATTATCATTAAGACTATCTATAACTCTAAATAATTCATCACTCACTTCTTTGTTGTCGACTTTGAAATTATTAAATCTAATTTTATTTGTTAAAAAATTATAGTCGAGATTAAGTAAAATATTCTTTATCGGTTTTCTAAATTGCTTATTAGTTTGAAGTAAAGAAAATAATTCATCACTATCTTTTATATTGAACATAACATCAGTGTTTAAAATTAAATTATTATTTTCTAAGATTAAATTACTTTTCCCCAATTCAATTAAACCTATTTTATTATTAATGAGTTTTGTTTTATCAAAGTTTATTTTTCCATTAATTATATTAAAATCAACTTTTACTCTTTGAAATAAACTTTTTTTTAAGTTTGAGGTCGTAATTATAGACGTGTTTACACTTATATTATTATTGAAGAGTAGTTCAGTTTTAATAAGTTCATTTAAGATTAAGTTAATATTTAATAATTTAAATGATTCGTAATTATTTAGATTAATGTTTAGATTTAAATCAAATGGATTAATTGATAGTTTGCCATCGTACTCTACTTCAGTATTTTTTATTTTTGAACTACTGGAATTAAATATCAACATATTATCTTCAACTCTATAGTCTGTATTAATTGTAAAATTCAAAAATGATAAAATATTTTTTCCACGAACGGAATTATTTTTTTTATTGATATATGTGTCCAAGATATTAAATTTTAGTTTTTTTGCTATAATATTAATCTCTCTAGTCTGAAGGTCATCAAATTTTTTATTATAATTAAAATTGAACGGTATATTAAAAACTTCTCCCTTTAATTTAAACAAATTTAATAAATTTTGATCATCTAGATAAAAAAAACTTTTTGTTATTTTAATAATAGCAACTGTTTTACTTAAAGTGTCTTTAAAAAAAATATTACTCTTATTAATCTCGATTGTTTTATTAGAAAACTTATTATTAATACTTTTTTTTAATAATTTTAAATCATTTCTTAATAGTAAAAAATTAGCATTATCAATTTTTACATTTTTAATGATTATTTTTTCTTTATTAAAAAAATTTTTTTGACTAACAAATACTTTTAAATTTTTAATATCGGCAAATGAAATTATTCTATCTCCATCTTCTTTAAAAATTTTAGAATCTTTGATTAAAAAATGTGGTGTTGGCAAAATACGATAAGAAATGTCAGAAGATATACTAAAATTTATTTTGAAATCCTTTAATAATTGATTTTCAATATTACGTTGTACCCAAGCGTTACTGTATAAAACAGGAATTGATAAATAAAATAGATAAAAAAAAAGTAATGAGATCAAAGTTATCAAATATTTATTAAAATTAGTAATTTTAAAGTTAATATTTGTCTTATTCCTCGGTTTGAATATTGTTTTTTTAATTAAGTTATTAAAATCTCTATTAAAATTTGAAAATTTAAAGTTAATATTTGTTTTAATCCAGGATTTGAATAATGTTTTTTTAATTAAGTTATTAAAACCTCTATTAAAGTTGGAAATTTTTAAATTAATATTTGTTTTATTCTTAACATTGAATATTGTCTTTTTAATTAAGTTATTAAAATTTTTAACGAGATGATTCATAAAATATAATTGCTTATAATGAAATTTAAAAAATGATAAACTCTGAATATCTAAATAACCTTAATAAAGCTCAAAAAGAAGCTGTTTTATACCTTGATGGACCTTTGCTAATAGTTGCTGGTGCTGGATCTGGAAAAACTAAGGTTCTTACATCGAGAATCGCTCATATTATTAAAGAAAAAAAGGCATTTCCTAATCAAATACTTTCCGTAACTTTTACTAATAAGGCCGCAAAAGAAATGCAGAACAGAGTTAGCTCTATACTTAATTCTGAAGCAACCGGTTTATCTTGGCTTGGTACATTTCATTCCATATGTGCAAAGCTATTAAGAAAACATGCTTCTGCTGCAGGATTAACTTCAAACTTTACAATTATCGATACAGATGACCAAGTAAGATTAATAAAAAATATATGTAAATCAGAAAATATAGATATTAAACAATTAGCTCCAAAGTATATACTCTCAATTATTGATAGATGGAAAAATAAAGGTTTTTATCCCGGTGAAGTAATTGTTAATAAAAGTGATATCTATGAAAAAACAGTACTACCTTTATATAAAATTTATCAACAAAAATTATTAGATCTTAACGCGTGTGATTTTGGAGACTTGATATTACACGTTGTAAAAATTTTAGAACACAATTCAGATATAAGAGAACTCTATTCCAATAATTTTAAATATATATTAGTAGATGAATATCAAGATACAAATTATATTCAAAGTAGATGGCTAAATCTCTTGTCGGAAAAACATAAAAACCTATGTTGCGTTGGTGATGATGACCAATCGATTTATAGTTGGCGTGGAGCAGAAATTAAAAATTTTTTAGAATTTGATCAAGTTTATGAAAATTCAAAAGTAATAAGATTAGAAGAAAATTATCGTTCATCTCAAAATATTTTATCAGTTGCTTCTAATCTTATTGCAAACAACCAAAACCGTGTTGGAAAAACTTTAAAAACTACAATGGAAGAAGGTGATTTAGTTAAGCTCAATTGTTTTAAAAATGGTAAAGATGAAGCTATAGGAATTTCTGACGAAATTGAAAAAAAACTTAAAAAAAAATATTCTTATAACAATATTTCTATTTTAGTTAGGGCTATATTTCAAACAAGAGAATTTGAAGAACGTTTTTTAAAAATTGGAATGCCCTATAGAATATTAGGCGGAACTAAATTTTATGAAAGAGCAGAAATTAAAGATTGTGTTGCATATTTAAGGTTGATTCATCAGCCTAAGGATGATTTAGCTTTTGGAAGAATAGTAAATAACCCCAAGAGGTCTATCGGCGAGAGCACCTTAAAGTTGATACACGAATTCTCTAATAAAAACTCAATGAGTTTAGAAATTTCATCAAAAACTTTAATAGAAAAAAATTTGGTTAAACCTAAAACAAAAATAGGGCTTAGTTCCTTTATATTTCTAATAAATAAATGGAGAAATGACATAAATATTAAAAAAATTAATCATGTTAAATTACTACAGTTTGTATTGGATGAATCAGGTTACTCAGCAATGCTTAAAAATAAAAAAGATATTGAAAACGAAAGTAGGTTAGAAAATATAAAAGAGCTTTTAAGTGCGATGAAAGAATTCGACAGTTTGGAAAGCTTTTTAGAGCATGTGGCGTTAGCAACTTCAATTGATCAGGACTGGGAGGGGGAAAAAATTAACATGATGACTATGCATGGTTCAAAAGGCCTTGAATTTGATGTTGTTTTTTTGCCTGGTTGGGAGGAAGGATTATTTCCTCATCAAAAATCTATTGAAGAAAAAGGGCAGAATGGGTTAGAGGAAGAAAGACGATTGGCTTATGTTGGTATTACTAGAGCAAAAAAGAAGGCACTTATATCATTTGCAATGAACCGATTTTATCAGGGGAATTGGATTGATAGTATGGCCTCAAGATTTATTGAAGAATTACCTGAAAAATTTCTAGAAAAAAATTCATTTTTTGATGATGCAAAAGATGATGACAATGATTTTGATTTTAATCAAGATTTTGAAATTGATGAAGGAAACAAAAGTCCAGGCTGGATAAGATATCAAAAGAGAATCAAATGATTAAAAACCGTATAAATATATTAAGAAAAAAATTTAAAAACTTTGAAATTGATGGATATATTATCCCAAAAAATGATGAATTTTTTTCTGAATATGCAGAAAATGATAGATTAAAAAATATTTCTAACTTCACAGGTTCAGCAGGCTTAGCTATTATTTTACGAAAAAATAATTATTTGTTTGTTGATGGAAGATATACAATTCAAGCTGAAAAAGAATCAGGTAAAAATTTCAAAATTATAGAAATTCATAAGAATCTACCCAGTTCAATTATTAAAAACTGTAAATTAGGTTTTGACCCGAATTTATTTACATCAAGTAAGCTCAAACTTTATTTTTCAAATAATATTAAGTTGCTTTCAATTAGTGAAAATTTAATTGACAAAATTTATAAAAATAAAAATAAGAAAATTAAGCCCTTTTTTTCTTTATCACAAAAAATAACAGGAGAAAGTTATCAATCAAAAATAAGAAAAATTCATAATTTTTTAAAATTGAATAAGGCTGATTATTTATTTATCAGTGCTCCAGAAAATGTTGCTTGGTTATTAAATATCAGAGGATATGACAATCCTACCAGTCCTATTCCAAATTCCCGTTTAATTATTGGTAAAAATAAAACTTTATTATTAATTACTGAAAAAAATAATGCACGAAAAATTATTAAAGAAAAAAAAATATTAAAGCGCTGTGTAATTAGCACTTATAAATTTAAAGAAATGATAAAAAATCTAAAAGGGAAAAGTTTTATAATTGATGACCAGTCATGTTCAGTTTTTAGTGAAACAATTATTAAATCAAAATTTAAAGTTATAAGTAAAAATGATCCAATTTATAAATTAAAATCTATTAAAAATTCATCTGAAATTAAACACATGATTGATGCACATAAAAGAGATGGTTTAGCTCTAACAAGATTTATTTACTGGATTAAAAATATTAATAATAAAAATATAACTGAAGTAAATGCACAAAATAAATTAGAAAAATTCAGAAAGATGGATAGCAACTATCTATATCCGAGTTTTAATACCATAGCAGGAAGTGGTTCAAATGGTGCAATCGTTCATTATAGAGCAACAAAACTTAATACTAAAATAATTAATAAAAAAGACATATTTTTATGTGATTCTGGTGGTCAATATAAATTTGGTACAACAGATGTTACTAGAACGTTATGTTTTTCTAAACCAAAGCAATACATAAAAGATATATTTACCAAAATCTTAAAAGGTCATATTGCAGTAGCACTTACAAACCTAAACAAAGATAACACTGGTAAAAAAATTGACTTACGTGCAAGAAAATATTTGAAAAAAGATGGCCTAGATTATGCACATGGCACAGGCCATGGGGTTGGTTTTTTTCTAAATGTGCATGAGGGACCTCAATCAATATCCAAATATAATACTATTAAGATTGAAAAAGGAATGGTTTTAAGTAACGAACCCGGATTTTACCAAAAAAATCATTTTGGAATTAGAATTGAAAACCTACTTTATGTTGATCAAAAACATAAAAAAGTATTTTTTGAAAACCTTACAATGGCTCCAATTGATAAAGATCTAATTAATTATGCATTGTTAGATAAAATAGAAGAGGATTATTTGTTTAAGTATCATTTAAATATCTACGCAGAATTTTCTAAACACTTAAACAAAAAAGAAAAAAAATGGCTAGCCAGTCTTATTTAACATTTCAATCAACTCTTTTTGACTTATTATTCTAGTTCCCATCTCTTTAGCAGTGTTGATTTTTTTTATTGTTGGTTTTTCACCTGTAATTAAATAATCAAGCTTCTTATTAACATTGCTAATTATTTTTCCGGAATTTTCCTCAATTAAAGATTTAGCTTCAGCTCTACTAATACCATTAAGTTTTCCTGTTAGCATGAAGGTCTTATTTTTTAATAATCCATTGTCATTAATCGGTATTATATTTGATATTAAAAGTTTTTTACTCAATTCATTTAAAACATTTAAATTTATTTTATTTAAAAAAAAATTTTTAATTGATTGAATTTGTGTTGGTCCAATACCATCAATATTTGACAAATTATCTATATATTTATTTTCAGCTAGTTTTAAAAAATTTAATGATGATTTTAAATGTCGTGCTATTAATTTTGCATTTTCTTGTCCTATATGTCTTATACCTAATGAATAAATAAACCTTTCTAGAGAAATTTTTTTTTTTTGTTCTATAGAAAATTTTAAATTAGCCACAGATAGTTTGCCCCAACCTTCTATTTTCTCTATATCATGATAATTAAAATTAAAAATATCTTGTGGAAATTTAATTAGTTTTAAATGCCAAAAATTTTCTACAATTTTTTTTCCAAACCCATCAATATTAAAAGCTTCTTTGGAAACAAAATGTTTTATTTTTTCTACAGCAATTTTTTCACATTCATATCCTTCACTGGTACATCTTCTTACCGCATCTTCTTTTTTAGTTATTTCATTAAAATCTTTTACTGTTTTGTTTCCACATGAAGGGCAATTTAATGGAAAAATAAATTTTTTAGAATCTTTCCCTCTTTTTTTAAAATTAACTGAAATTACATGTGGAATTACATCCCCTGCTCTCTCAACTGTTACCGTATCACCAATTCTTATATCTTTTCTAACTATCTCATCTTCATTATGCAGTGTTGCATTGGACACCATTACCCCTCCAATGTTCACTGGTTTTATTTTTGCTACTGGTGTGAGTGCACCAGTTCTTCCTAGTTGTATTTCAATATTTAATATTTCTGAGATTGAGCTGTTTGCAGAAAACTTGTGTGCTATAGCCCATCTTGGTGCATTTGAAGCATAACCTAATCTTTTTTGTAAATCAAAATTATTAACTTTGTAAACAACTCCATCGATATCAAAAGGTATTTCTTTTCTTTTTTTTTCTAAATTCTTATGATTTGAAATTAAATTTTTTATATTAAATATTTTTTTATTAAATGGATTAATTTTAAATCCCCATATTTTAAGATTTTTTAAGAAATCAATTTGATTATATATCATCATATTTTTTGCATAACCATGCGTGTATGCAATAAATTTAAGTGGTATTTTACTTGTAACCGTTGAATCTTTTTGTCTTAGAGATCCTGAGGCCGCATTTCTAGGGTTGGCAAATTTATCTTTGATTTTTTTAAAATCATAATTCTCAATAAAAACTTCTCCTCTTATATCAATTTCTTCTGGAAAATTTTCTTCAGTTATTAAAGTTGGTATGTCTTTAATTGTTTTTAAATTTTGAGTAATGTCTTCTCCTTCTGATCCATCTCCTCTCGAAAGACCTTTTATAAAATTCCCCTTAATATAGGTCAGTGAAGCTGAAATTCCATCAATTTTTGGTTCTGCGCTATATTCAATTGTATCTGAATTTTTTAAACTTAAAAAATTTATAATTTTTTTTTCAAAATTATTTAAATCCTCTTCATTAAAAGCGTTACTTAATGAAAGCATTGGAACTTTATGCTTTATTTTTTGAAAGTTTTTTGAAGGCTTAAACCCTACAGATCTTGTTGGTGATTGTTCACTTTTTAAAAATTGATATTTTTTTTCTATTTCAATGATATCTTTTTTTAATAAATCAAACTCTTGATCAGTAATAATTGGTTTATCTTTATCATGGTAATACTCATTATGTTTTTGTAATAATTTAATTTTTTTTAAATACTCCCTATTAATTAATTCTTTATTCATCTTATTCAAAAATTTTTTTGAATTTTTTCATTATGTTATTTTTTTCTTTTTTAATTTTTTTAACTTCATATCTTTTATTGAAAATTTTATATGATTTTTTATACCACTCACCAGAAAGATAATTGTAACCTAGTAGATTTGCGTATTTCTTAGCTTCACTATCTAGCCCTATTTTATAATGAATTTCAACCAATCTGTGAATTGCCTCTTCTGAGTAAATTGTTGTTTCGTAATCCTCTAAAATATTTTTAAATCTATTTATCGCAGAAATCCACCTCTCTTTCTTTATGTAGTGTCTCCCTAAATACATTTCTTTTGAGGCCATAACTTCATTAATTAAATTAATTTTAAATTTCGAATCTAAAGCAAAATCTGTACTGGGATAGTTGTCTATTATAAAATTAAATTCTTTTTTAGCTAAAATTAATGGCTGTAAATCTTTTTTTTCATTTTCTATTTCTTCATAATAACACATCGCTAATAAGTAGTGAGCATAGTCCATCCTGTTATTTTTGGGATACGTATTAATAAACCTTTGTAAATTAAATATTGCTTCTACATAATAATCTTGAATATAATATGAGTATGCAGCCATCAATGCTGATTTTGGTGCCCAATTTGACTGTGGAAACAATAGTTCAGCTTCTAAAAATTTTTTTGCTGCATAAAATGGATCTCCACTTTTAAGATTTTTTATACCCTCTTCATATGCCGAAATCATTTCCTCTTCTTGACTAACTTTCTTAATTAAGGAATCTTTTTCAACATCTTTAGAGCATGATTGAAATAAAAATAATAATAATATTGTAAAACTTAATTTAATTAAAAATTTCATCTAAATATTTTTAAATAGAAACTATATGGAAAAATAATTTAAGCAATAGATCTTAAGTGTTTTTTATTTACAAAAGTGTGAGGTAAATTTTTTTCTTTAATTTCTAATAATGAATAATTCTCATTATTTTCAAAAACTTTTCTTAATAATTGATTTGTAAGCTTATGGCCTCCTTGAGAACAAACTATTTTTGCAATAATTTTATAACCAGCAAGATATAAGTCTCCCATACAGTCTAAAATTTTGTGGTTTACAAATTCCTTTTCGTTTCTAAGCCCATTTGCATTAAGTATCTCATCATTTTTTACAACTATTGCATTATCTAAACTTCCACCTTTAGCTAGTCCCATTTCTTTTAGTTTCTCAATATCTTCATATAAACAAAAAGTTCTAGAGTTGTAAATATCTGTTAGATCAGATTCAAAAACTTTAATTGAATTTCGCTGTATTCCAATAAGATCATTTTCATATTTTAGTTCAAAATCAATATCTAAGCTAATCTTGCTTGGTTCAATAGAGATAGTTTTTTTGCCGTCAACAAACTCTATTTTTCTTTCAATCTTAATTACTTTAATTGGTGCTTCACTATCTTTAATTCCCGATCTATATATTGCTTCAACAAATAATTTTGCAGAACCATCTAAGATTGGAACTTCTTGATTGTCAATTTCTATCAAAGCATTATCTATTCCTAATCCATATAAAGCTCCCAATAAATGCTCAATTGTAGAAATACTAGCTCCATATTCATTTGATATAGTTGTACAAAAAACTGCACTACTAACATTAAATAGATTGGGGATAATAATATTTTTTTCTTTAAGGTCTGTTCTTTTAAAAACTATTCCAGTATTTGGTTCAGCTGGTTTAATAACTAGATTCGCCTCTAACCCACTATGTAGGCCAATACCTTTAAAGTGGATATTCTTGTTAATAGTTTTTTGATTTAAAAGAGACATTGAATTCTTATAGATTCATGAATTAAATTAAGAAAAACAAGAAATGTTACAAGAAAATACTATTTTACTTAAAAAGATGAAAAAGTTTTTCAAAAAAGCCTTGTTTTATTACTTTTTTTGGAATTACAATAACTTCTTGCTTGTTAATACCCAGTCCTAATTTAAACCCAGACTGACAAATATCTTTTGTAGTTTCTTCCAAAAAATCAGTATTACACTTAGGAAAAAAATTATCTTTATTTTGTTTATCCAAAATCTTTGCACCTTCACCCATTAAAATTATCTTCAATTGATTTGTTGCAATTAAATTTGAATCAATAAATTGACTACATATTTCTATAATTTCTTCAGTTCTAGCTAAAATCACTTTTTGAAGTAAATCTGATGATATATTTTTGCTTTCCAAAAAATTCTTATTTTTATTAAAGCTAATTTTTAAATTTTCAGCATTTTCCAATCCAATACTTAGTACCTTAGAAATATCCTGTGTAATGTGATTTCCCCCAATAGGTAAAACATTTAAAGAGCTAATTTTATTATGGATATACGTCGTTATTGAGGTTTTATTAAACCCAATATCAATAAATGAAATATCCTCGTATAAATTCAAATTATCTTTATAACTCACAGCTTTTGCATAGCTTGAACACATAATTTGATTAATCAAAATATTAGATTTAGAAAAAATATTTTTAAAATATAATATTAGGTCACTAGGCAAGCAGATAAATAATATATCTAATGATATACAATGACATTCAATTATATCAGGCAAATAAGAATAGTTAATATCATCAATTTTATAATTATTAATAATAATGTGGGCAACGCTGAGATCTTTATTATATTTCAAAATTTGTTGTTTTGCTTCTTGAATTAAGAACTGAACGTTAGACTGTTTTAATTTGGATCCTTCAAGTTTTTTAGACACTGAAATAGCAATAGAAAGCATTTTTGGGCTATCTACCATAAAGTTTATGCTGTCTATATATTCATTTGTGTCTTTTTCGAAAGAAGAAATTATTTTTTGAGTTTCTAATTCTAAATTTGAATGACTTATAAGAAGTTCACTTTCAGCAAAAAAAACTTCGTCAGGATTATTTTTATTAAATGTGCTTGCCCTTATTTTAGAGAAACCAAATTCAAAAAATGTTTGAAATTTTTTTTTATTCACTATTTTACAATTAAACGATTATTAACTCTTAAATCGATAAGACTATTTTTTTTAAAATTATTGCTCTTTATTATTTTGTAGGCAAAATTGAGTGAATCTAGAAAATTATTTTGAGGCAATTTAATCAGGATATTTTCATTGGTTAAAATATCCCATCTGTTTGAAGGAAAAAAATATAGCGTTTTGAAATCTCTAAAAAAAAACTTAGATTTTTCAATATTCATTTTAAAAACTAAAAAACTATTAGAATCAAATTCTCCAAATATATAAGGTAAAATTTCATTATTTTTTTTATTCTTTATGAGTTTACCATTTGCTCCCACTAATAATTGATTTTCGTTAGAAATTTTAGCAATAAACTTTGTTGGTTTAATGTTTATATTAATTGTTGAGGGATAATTTTTTTTTATATTGTATTCTTCAATGATATTGTAATTGTTAATAACTTTTTTAATTTCTTCTTTATTAATAATTAATATATTCTTATAAAATAAATAATCTAATTCATTTAAAATCTTTATATTTTCGGTATTTGAAAGCCCGTTAATGTTAATCTTATTAATTGTATAAGAATTGTTATTTTGATTGTTTATAGATTTTCTACTTGTGGT
>Ga0307986_10000785_pt1 | contig 23380 bp, 21 predicted proteins | sample EllFjometageno82_FD_203170 | JGI IMG/M metagenome (GOLD analysis project Ga0307986, IMG submission 203170) | Marine microbial communities from Ellis Fjord, Antarctic Ocean - #82 | ecosystem: Environmental > Aquatic > Marine > Unclassified | place: Southern Ocean | collected 2014-10-09
CTTCTGGATGTCCAACAGGCCATTTGCAACAATTTTCATCCAGTTCCTCTAATTTTTTTGGATTTTCAGGCTCAAAATCTTTTTCAATAACTAAAGACTTAAATTTACTCCTTCTTTCTATTTTTTCTTTTGAATTATTTTCTTCATTGCTATTTTGATAGCTTTGATCTGAGATTGAGCTCCTTGTTTTAATTTTTGAGGATAAGTTTAACCTGTGGGCCTTACCAATAATAGCATTCCTACTCAGTCCACCAATAATTTCTGCAATTTGACTTGCGGTACTACCTTTGCCCCAAAGCTCTTTTAATTTTGCTACCTTCTCGTCGTTCCAACTCATAATCTATATTTAGTATGTTAATTAATTTTTTTAACTATATACAGATCACATAAGTTAAAAAAAAACACAATAGATAATTTTGTTTTGTACACAAATAATTAAAAATTTATAAATGATTACTTATGGTTGAATTAGATAAGAAATATCAAATTGTGTTTAGAAAATTTGGTTTAGTAAACTGGGTTGGTTTTAAAAGCTTATGGCTCAAAGAGTGTAATAGATTCATGGCAGTTTGGCAGCAAACTTTACTATCTCCACTTGTATCAAGCTTATTATTTTTGTCTGTTTTGTCTTTAGCTTTAGGTAACAATAGAGGAGATGTGCTTGGTTACTCTTTTATAAGTTTTTTAGCGCCAGGCCTAATTGCAATGAGCATAATAACTCAATCTTTTAGTCATTCTGTATCTTCGTTGATGATAGGAAAAATTCAAGGAAATATTGTTGATATGCTTTATGCACCCTTGTCAGCATTTGAAGTCTCAATGGCAATTATATTAGCGGCTCTTACAAGAAGCTTCTTAATTGCACTAATTTCAATTATTGTTTTTTCTTTAATAGTAGAAATGCACATAAATAATATTTTTTATATTTTTATTTTTGGGTTTTTAAGTGCTTTTATTTTGGGCAGTTTAGGATTTATTACTGGTCTTTGGGCGGAAAAATTTGACCACACAGCTACAGTTACTAATTTTATTATTACACCGTTGAGTTTTTTATCTGGTGTATTTTACTCTATAGATAAATTACCAATCTTTTTTCAGACCATAAGTCATTTGAATCCGTTTTTTTATATGATTGATGGTTTTAGATATGGTTTTTTAGGTAAATCAGACGGTTCAATAAATATAGGTTTAATATATTTAACATTATTAAGTTTTGTAATATGGTATTTTGCTTTTTATCTCTATAAAAAAGGTTACAAAATAAAATTCTAATTTATGAGCGCTCTAGCAAATAATTATAATAGAAGAAAAATTTCATTTAAAACTGGAAAGGGAAGCTTTCTATATTCGACTAATGGAAAAAAATATTTAGATTTTGTTCAAGGAATTGCGGTAAACTCACTTGGTCATGCTAATCCCTATTTAGTAAAAGCAATTATTAAACAATCAAAAAAACTTTGGCATGTATCAAATGCATTTGTAATTCCTGAGAGTGAGAGATTAGCCAAAAGATTAACTAAAAAAACTTTTGCAGATTGTGTAATTTTCCAAAACAGTGGAGCAGAAGCAACAGAAGCTGCGATTAAAGTTGCTAGAAGGTATTTTTATTCAATAGGACAACCAAAAAAAAATAGAATTCTTTGTGTAAAAAATTCATTTCATGGAAGAACACTAGCCACAATTTATGCTAGTGGGTCAAAAAAAATGACAGAAGGTTTTGGACCAAAAGTGGATGGATTTGATCACTTTGAATTTGGAAATCATATAGAATTTAAAAATTCTATAACCAGTAGAACAGCAGCTATTATGGTTGAAACTGTGATGGGAGAAGGTGGAATCAAGGTCATTCCAGACTGGTGTCTAAAAGAATTAAGAAAAATTTGTAATAAAAAAAAAATATTGTTAATTTTAGATGAAGTCCAGTGCGGCATAGGACGATCTGGAAATTTTTTTGCTTTTGAGGCTGCAAAAATTAAACCAGATATTGTGCCAATAGCAAAAGGTATAGGTGGAGGATTTCCGCTTGGAGCCGTTTTGATGAGTAAAAGGGTTGCTTCAGGGATGGTTGCAGGAACTCATGGCTCAACATTTGGTGGCAATCCTTTAGCAATGTCAGTGGGGAATGCAGTTTTAGATCAAATATTAAAAAAAGGCTTTCTTGCAAATGTAAAAAAACAGTCAAGATATTTTCACACAGAGTTAGGTAGATTAAAGAATGAATTTCCTAAGATTATTAAAGAGGTGAGAGGAGTTGGTTTATTAATAGGATTGCAATTACACGGTGATCAGAAAAAATTTATTGAAAAATTAATGGATAATAATCTATTAACAATTAAAGCTGCAGAAAATGTTATAAGAATATTACCACCACTTAATGTTAAAAAACAAGAAATTGATTTGGCCATAAAGATTATCAAAAAAGTTTGCTTAAACTATAAATAAAAATGAAACACTTTATAAATCTTAAAGATATTCTAGCATCAGATCTTAAAAAAATAATACAAGATGCAAAGAAAAGAAAAATAAGAAGAAAAAAATTTAATACTCTTGATATAGATAAAGATGCTCCTCTTAAAGGAAAGTTGCTTGTTCAGATGTTTGAAAAATCAAGTCTTAGAACAAGACTAAGTTTTTATCTTGCAATAAAACAATTGGGTGGCGGAACTATTACCCTAAAGGCAAATGAACTGCATCTTGGAAAAGGTGAAGAGAGTTTAGCAGATACTGCAAAAATTTTATCAACTTATGCTGATGGATTTATGCTAAGAACTGATAGTGATGAAAAAATTAGCGAATTTAGCAAGCATTTAACAATACCAGTTATCAATGGATTGAGTCCATCTTCTCATCCAACACAAGTTTTGTCAGATGTGTTCACAGTGGAAGAAATTAAGAAAAAACCCATTTCAAAATTAAATATTTGTTGGATAGGTGATTCAAACAATGTTCTTAATAGCCTAATTGCAGCATCAGTTAAATTTTCATTTAAATTGAGAATTGGTTGTCCCAAAAATTACACACCTCAAAAATTTGTATTAAATTGGGCTAAAGAAAATAAAGCAAAAATTACCATTTTTAATGATGCCAAGAAAGCAGCTACAAATGCTGATGTAATTTTTTCAGATAAAGTTATTTCTTTAAACGATAAAGTTAATAAAGTTAAGAAGATTAGAGATTTTAAGAATTTTCAAATTAATTCTAAATTAATGAGTTTTGCAAAAAAAGATGTAACTTTTCTACATTGTCTGCCAAGAGGATCGGAAGTTTCAAATGAAGTTTTTTTAGGAAAAAATTCTAAAGTATGGCAACAAGCATTGAATAGAGTTCATGTTCAAAAAAGTATTTTATTATATTCCTTTGGAAAACTAAGGTAGCAATTTAGGGTTATCACTATTTTGATTTAAATATTTAATTATAGAAGCTCTATCTATTTCTTTTCTTAAACCAGCATAAGACATTTTTGTTCCTTTTAGATAAGTGGCTGGTTTTATTAAGAACCCATTTAATTCTTCAAAGGTCCATTCTTTACCATATGAAGCTAAAGCTTTAGAATATTTATAATCTGTTACATAACCAACTTTTCTTCCAACCACATTGTAAAGAGCAGGGCCAATTTTATTTGCACCACCTTTATTGATTGAGTGGCAAGCTGCACATTTTTTAAAAATTTTTTCACCATTAGTTACGTCACCCTGAGCCATTACAGCCACTATATCAATTTTTTCTATAACCTTTGAAGTCTCAGATGTGCTAGATGCTAATTTGACCTGACCTTCAACTTTATATCCAGGGTTTTTTGGTTTTTCTACATGAAACGCAACATCTGCAATTTTCCCCAAACCAATTACAAGTAACGCAACCATTAAAACTGCAGCAATGATTTTATTTAGTTCAAACGAATCCATTTTATTATTATTAATTTCGACATATAACATGATAATTAAAGAAATACTTAAATTTTAATATTTAAATTTGTGTCTGTTAGACGCATAGAGTAAGTAATTTTATAATGGCTAAAACATTAATATTAATCCCTTCTAGAATGGCGGCGACAAGATTGCCAAGTAAACCACTTTTAAAAATTAATAATTTATCGATAGTTTCTCATGTCTTTAAAAGAGCTGAAGAAGCAAATATTGGTGAGGTTGTAGTTGCAACTGAAGATCAAGAAATACTGGAAGATGTGTTAAAAAATGGAGGCAAAGCAGTTCTAACTAGGAATAATCATAAAACTGGCACAGATAGAATCTTTGAGGCGTTTCAAAAACTTAATATAAAAAATATTGATTACATATTAAATCTGCAAGGAGATGAGCCTAATATTGATAAAAATGATATTATCAATTTGAATAGCTTAATGATTAATAGTGAGGCAGAGATAGGAACGTTAGCTGCAATAATTCAGTATAATAAAGTACTTAATGATAAAAATGTAGTTAAAGTTATTACAGAAAGTAAGTTGGAGAAAAATAATTTCCCAACAGCAATAAATTTTACTAGAGAGAACTCACTGATAAATAATAAAAATACTTATCATCATATTGGTATCTATTCATATAAAGTTAACACATTGGAAAAATTTGTTAGTTTAGATCAAACAGATAGAGAGAAAAAAAATAAATTAGAACAATTAAGAGCTTTAGATAATAAATTAAAAATAAACGTAGCTTTAGCAAAGTCTTCTCCTATAGGAGTTGATACAAAAGAAGATTATCTAGCTATAAAAAAAATTATGGAATATAAAACATAAAATGAGTAAAATTTATTTTCAAGGAACTTTTGGTGCATACTCTCATATAGCGGCACTTGAACTTGAGCCCAATGCAGATATTATACCTTGCAAAACTTTTGATGAATGTTTTTTAAAAGCATCATTAGAAAATAATTCAAGAATAGTAATACCTGAGTCAAATCGTATTACTGGAAATATTGGTATAGAATATTTAATCTTTAAATATAGACTAAATATATATGCAGAACTCTTTCTAAAAATTGAACATAATTTATTAGGACAACCTGAAAGCAGCATAGGTGATATAAAAAATGTTTTTTCCCATGCTCAAGCTTTATCTCAGTGTTCAAATTTTATTAAGCAAAATAACTTAGTTGAGCATATTAGAGCAGATACAGCAGGCTCTGCTGAAACAATTTCTAAAAATAAGATTAAAGGTGAGGCAGCGATTGCTTCTTCATTAAGTGCCAAAACATATAAACTTAAAATACTTGCATCTAATATTGAAAATGAAAATAGTAATACAACTCGATTTTTAGTTATGGGAAAAGAAGTTGCACAACCAGTCTTTGGTAAGAAAAGATATATAACAACTTTTTTATTTAAATTAAAAAGTAAGCCTGCTGCTCTTTATCAATCACTAGGTGGATTTGCAATCAACGGTGTAAATTTAACAAAGCTTCAGAGTTACCCAGAACAAAACTCATTTAAATCATATTTTTTCTTATGTGATCTAGATGGTCACATAGAGGATCCAAAAGTACAAAAATCTTTAGAAGAATTAGGGCTTCATTGTCAAGATTTTCACGTGTTAGGTGTTTTTGAGGCTGATAAATTTAGAGAAAAATAGTCTAGAAACTTTTCTTGTAGATTAGAAAACATTACTGTTATAATACCTCTGGAGACTAGAGGTGAATACTGCTTGAACCCGACCAGATCTTAACGGAAGCAGTCGTAGAGACAGTTATTCAGGTTCTAGTCTCCTTATAAAAATGAATAAAAACACTAAAGTATTAGCATTAAAATATAGACCTCAAACATTTGATGATCTTATTGGTCAAGATGTGGTTGCAGAAACAATATTTAATTCAATTAAAGCAAATAAAGTACCAAATGCATACCTTTTTACAGGGATTAGGGGAATTGGTAAAACGACTACAGCCAGAATAGTTGCAAAATCATTAAATTGTTCTAATGGAATTGACAATCTTTGCAAAGAGGATTTTTGTGAAGATTGTAATGCTATTGCAAACTCAAATCACATTGATGTGTTGGAAATGGATGCTGCAAGCAAAACGGGTGTAGATGATGTGAGAGACCTTATTGAATTTTCAAGATATGGACCAACAACAGCCAAATATAAGATATTTATAATTGATGAAGTTCACATGCTTAGTAAACAAGCATTTAATGCACTTTTAAAAACCTTAGAAGAGCCACCAGAATATTTAAAATTTATTTTTGCAACGACAGAGATAAAAAAAATTCCTATTACAGTGGTATCGCGTTGTCAAAGATTTGATCTTTCTAGAATTAAGTCGTTAGAATTATTTAATTTTATAAAAAAGATTAAAGATAATGAAAATGGGAATGCATCTGATGATGCCCTTAAACTAATTGTTAAAATTTCAGAAGGATCTGTTAGAGATGCTTTGTCTTTACTGGATAGAGGGTTACTTACATTAGATAAAGACAGGGAACTAGATTTACTAGCTGCTCAAAAAATATTTGGTTATTTTGATAAATCACAATTAATTAGTTTATTTCAACTTATATTCGAAGCAAAAGAAAAAGAAGTTTTAAAGGTTTATAGAGAAATTTATAATCAAGGAGTAGAGCCAAAAATTTTTATAAATGATTTTTTAGAACTTTTATATTATTTTAAAAATATTAATTCCTTAGACGTTGATGGAACAAATTTTTCATTAAACGATGAAGAGTTTACCAAAATTAAAGAAATTTCAAAAAATGTTGATAATGAAACTTTAATATTATTTTGGCAGTTTACTATTAAAACATTAGAGGAATTAGACATAGTTTCTAATCAACATCTATCAATGGAAATGTTTTTAATTAGATTAATTCATTTAAAAGGTATTAAGAATATTTCTGATATAATTTACGAAAATACACCCCTAGATAATGAAAATACTAATCAAACATCTTTTTCACAAAAAAAAAAAGATGAGGATTTATTTGGTGTAAAAGATAGAGAAGAAACCATCGGACAAATAAAAAATATTGCTCAAGAAAAAGATATAAAAATTAAAGACATTAAAGATAATAAAAAACAGGTTAATTCTATAAATACTTTTAATAATTTATTAGAAGTTTGTACTTCAAAAAAAGAGATTAAGTTAAAATATGAATTAGAAAAAAATGTAAATCTTGTTAGTTTTGAAGATCAGAGAATTGAAATTTCTTTTAATGAAGATTTAGATAAAGATTTTATTAAAGATTTATCCTTAAAGCTTTATGAGTGGACTAACAATAGATGGATTATTACACTTAGTAAAACTAAGGGCCAACCTTCAAAAAAAGAAGAAGAAACTAATTTAAAAAAAGAATTAATAGAAACTATTAAAAATTCTTCAATTTATAAAGAAACTCTTGAGAAGTTTCCTGATGCTGAGTTGATTGATGTAAAGCCAATTAAAGAAGAAAATAAAAATGACTGATTTCACCAAAATCCTCGATAAAGCTAAGGAGTTAGAGGCAAAAATGAAAGAGAGTCAGGAAAAAATTAAGAATATTCAAGTTGAAGGAACGTCAGGATCTAACTCTGTAAAGGTAATATTAAACGGAGAAAATGATATGATTAAAATAACTTTATCAGAAGAGGTAATGAAAGAAGATAAGATTATAATAGAAGACTTAATTGTAGCGGCTCACAATAATGCAAAATCTGAACTTAAATCAAAAACTTCTGAAGAAATTTCAAAATCAACAAGTGGATTTGGTATTCCTGGCTTTAAATGGCCACTTTAACTAAATGCAAAATATTAATGAAATAGAAGAATTAATCAAACTAATTGCCAAACTGCCAGGCCTAGGTCCAAAATCTGCTAAAAGAATTGTATTAAAACTTATCAATAATAGAGATGAATTAGTTAAGCCAATGGCCAATACTCTAGCTCAAGTTTATAAGAATGTTATTAGGTGTCAGTCTTGTGGCACACTAAAATCAAACTCTCTAGGATGTAATAACTGTGAAAACACCAAAGAAAAATATAACAAAATATGTGTTGTTGAGGATATTGCTGATCAGTGGTCGATTGAAAATTCAAATATTTATAGAGGATATTTTCATATTCTCGGTGGAACAATTTCTTCTGCTGGTCAAAGAAAAGAAGACCTCTTAATTAACTCATTAATTGAAAGAGTTGTTAAGGAAAACATTGAAGAAGTTATATTAGCAACTAGCGCAACTGTCGAAGGCCAAACTACAGCCTATTATATTCAAGATAGTCTTAAAAAAACAAACACAAAAGTTACAAAACTTGCACAAGGTTTACCAGTAGGTGGTGAAATAGAGAACCTAGATGATGGAACTTTATATTCAGCGTTTAAAAACAGAACTGGAATTAAAACTAATTCTGACTAGATTTCTTTAATAATCGATTTAGATGCAATAGAGGCTCTGTATAACCAGAAGGTTGCTCTTTACCTTTAAAAATTAAATCGCAAGCAGTTTTAAAAGCAATCGATTGATCAAAATTTTCAGACATCATCTCGTAGCTTCCTATTCCTGAACGAGTGTATGCACCATCATTTTTATTTTGGTCATCAACAATTTTTGCCATTTTTTTCATTATTTCCATTACTTGTGATTTTGTACAAATATCGTGATGTATCCAATTAGCAATATGTTGAGAAGAGATTCTTAAAGTAGCCCTATCTTCCATTAAGCCAACATTATTAATATCAGGCACCTTTGAACAGCCAACTCCATGATCTACCCATCTAACAACATATCCTAAAAGAGTTTGTGCAGAATTTGAAATTTCAGAATTAATTTCTTCCATTGACCAGTTTGGTCTATCTGCGATTGGAACTGTTAAAAGATCATCAAGTTTTGCAGAATCTCTTTTTTGAATTTCTTTTTGTTTTTCAAAAATATTTATCTCATGATAATGTAAAGCATGAAGAGCTGCTGCTGTAGGTGAGGGAACCCAAGCACAATTCGCTCCAGCCATTAAATGACCAGTTTTTTGGTCCATCATATCTTTCATTTTATCTGGCATAGCCCACATTCCTTTACCAATTTGTGCTTTACCGGAAAGGCCACACTGCAGACCAATATCAACATTATTATTTTCATATGCGCCAATCCACTTAGAAGACTTCATGTCACCTTTTTTAATCATAGGGCCAGCTTCCATTGAGGTATGCATTTCATCACCAGTTCTGTCTAAAAAACCTGTATTGATAAAAAATACTCTATTTTCAAGTGTTCTAATACACTCTTTTAAGTTTGAAGAGGTTCTTCTTTCTTCATCCATGATTCCAATTTTACAAGTATTTTTTTTTAAACCTAAAACTTCTTCAACTTTAGTAAAAATCAAATCTGTAAATGAAGTTTCATCAGGACCATGCATTTTTGGCTTAACAATATAAATAGAGCCATTTCTTGAGTTACCTCTTTTATTTATATCATGAAGGCATGCCGCTGAAGTTATAAAGGCATCCATAATCCCCTCTGGAATCTCAGAGCCATCTTTTAAAAAGATTGCCGAGTTAGTCATAAGGTGTCCAACATTTCTTATTAGTAGTAGACTTCTTCCATGTAATTTTAATCCTTTACCATCTTTAGAAATGTAACTTCTATCAGGATTTAATTTACGCTCATAAGTCTTTCCATTTTTTTCAAATGTTGATTTTAAATTTCCCTTCATTAAACCAAGCCAATTGCGGTAGCAAAAAATCTTGTCATCAGCATCAACTGCCGCAACACTATCTTCATTATCACAAATAGTTGAAATTGCGGCTTCAACAATAATATCACTAATTTTTGCAGTATCATTTTGTGCGCTGAAAGCTTTTGGATCTACAGTTATCTCTATATGAAGATTGTTATTTTTGAGAATTATTGCAGATGGATTATTAACCTCTCCTCTATGACCAATAAATTTTTCTTTATTTTTAAGTGACGTTTCCAAATCGTCTTTTAATATAACAAGAGAACCATCTTTAATTTTAAATCCTGTAATATTATGCCATTCTAAATTTTCTAAAGAAAAATATTTTTCTAAAAAATCTCTTCCATATTTTATGACCATTTCTCCTCTTAAGGGGTCATATCTCTGAGAGGTACTATCTTCAGATTGTTCAATTACGTCAGTACCATATAAACTATCATATAAACTCATCCATCTTGCATTAGCAGCATTCAATGCGTATCTTTCATTCATGATTGGAACCACTAACTGCGGACCTGCAATACTAGTTATTTCTTCATCAACATTACTTGTTTTAATTTTAAAATCAGGACCTACTTCTTTTAGATAATTAATTTCTTTTAAAAATTTTTTATATTCTTCTAAATCAATTTCATTACTTCTATTTGCAATGTGCCAAGTATCTATTTTTTTTTGTAAATCATCTCTTATTTTTAATAGGTCTTTATTTTTTGGAGCTAGCTCATGAACTACTCTATCAAAACCCTCCCAAAATTTTTCCGAGGATATATTTGTATTTTTAAGTAATTCCTCATTAACGAAGTTAAGTAATTTGTTAGAAACTGAAAGGTTGTGTATCTTTGTATATTGTTCTTTCATAGCACCCATTATACCCCATCTGTATTTTTGCCTGAGAGTTTTTGCTCCATCGGCGAGATTAAGTCTCTTTCCAGAGTGTTATGTTTGTTATCGGTCCTTTTGCCTGAGAGTTTCCGGGGTGGTTGCTCCTTCGGCGCTATTTTTATAGTCTCTCCCGATATAAAAAATACACTACTTCTTAATAAAATTAAGTCAATTATTAACTTTTTAAAACATTTTATTGCCTTTTTTGTTAATTAATTAATAATTAATATATTCAATGAAAAATTATTTAAACTTTGAGACAGATATTAAAAACCTTGAGTCTGAAATAGAAAAGCTAAAAGATCCATACAATCAAGATGGTCTTTCTGAGGTAGATACAAAAAAAATTTCTGAGTCACAAGAAGAAATAGATATAAAACTAAAAGAAATTTATTCTAATTTAGATCCTTGGCAAACAACCTTAGTTGCAAGACATGAGGATAGACCTAAAGCAAAATTTTTTATAGATAATCTGTTTGAAGATTTTATCCCACTTTCAGGTGACAGGTTTTATGGAGAAGACAAATCAGTATTAGCAGGCTTTGCAAAATTTAATGAAAAATCAGTTTTGGTTATAGGACAAGAAAAAGGTAGCAGCCTTGAAACTAGAATTGAGAGAAATTTTGGAATGATGAGACCTGAGGGCTATAGAAAAACTATAAGATTGATGAAGCTTGCAGATAAATTTAATATACCAATAATTTCATTTATAGATACACCTGGAGCATATCCAGGTGTAGGAGCGGAGGAGAGAGGCCAGGCAGAAGCAATTGCAAAATCGATAGAATGCAGCATGTTATTAAGTGTGCCAACATTAGCAATTGTTATTGGAGAAGGTGGATCTGGTGGAGCAATTGCATTAGCATCTGCTAATAAAGTTATGATGTTAGAAAATGCAATTTATTCCGTAATATCTCCAGAAGGATGTGCAACGATATTATGGAGAGACCCAAAAAGAACACTAGATGCAGCAAAAGCAATGAAACTATCATCAAAAGATCTTTTAGATTTAAAAGTAATTGATGAAATTATTCCCGAACCAGTTGGTGGGGCTCATAGGAATCGAGACCTCATTTTAGTTAATGTCAGAAAATCAATTGAAAATAACTTTATTGAATTTCTTAATATGAGTAGGGATGAAATTTTTAATCATAGAAAAAATAAATTTTTAACAATTGGAAGAAGCAAAGGTTTTGTTAGTCAATTAGATGATTTAAGCACATTAAGTATGAAAAAAAATAAAATCAATAAATTTATTGAAGGTTTTTTTAAATCAAAAATAAATTTAGGAATTGCTTCTGCATTAGTTATTTTCCTAGGCTACTTAATATTTTTTTTATAGAGCACCACAGCATTTTTTATATTTTTTACCAGATCCACATGGACAAGGTTCATTTCGGCTGATTTTTTTTTCAGTATTTTTTGGATTGAATTTAGTTGGTTTTTGAGGCTCTTTTTCCTGAGTAGACTCCTGAACTATTTGTAAATTTATTAAGATTGTTACAAAATCAATTTTTAATTTATTCAATAAATTTTCAAAAAGATGAAAAGCTTCTTTTTTATATTCAACCAAAGGGTCTCTTTGGCCGTAAGATCTAAGTCCTATGACCTGTCTTAGTTGTTCAAGATATTGAATGTGCGACTTCCAGTTTAAATCAATACATTGAAGAAAAATTCTTTTTTCTATTTCTTTTGCCTTATCTTCATTTAGTATTCTAACTCTTTTACTTCTTGCTTCTATGAATTTGCTATTAATTTTTTCTTTAAAATCTTGATCTTTTAAATTAATCAAAATCTCAAACTCTTGATCATCAACACTCTTCCCAAGTAAAATTCTTAGTTGATTGGCCAACTCATTACCCTTAGTTTTTGATAGGTCTTTATCTTTTAAACTTATTAGGTGAGACATAATTTCAGACATAAATTCATCCGAATATTCAAAAACTTTTTTACTATTCATTACTCCATCTCTCTGAGAAAATATTACATGCCTTTGATCATTTAAAACATCATCAAATTTTAATAAATTCTTTCTTATATCAAAATTTCTTGCTTCAACTTTTTGTTGCGCTCTTTCAAGTGCTTTATTAATCCAAGGGTGATCAATACTTTCTCCATCTTTTAACCCAAGTTTTTGAAGAATGTTGTTCATGGATTCTGAGCCAAAAATTCTCATTAAATCATCTTCTAAACTAACATAAAAAATTGAGCTTCCTTCATCACCTTGACGACCTGCTCTTCCTCTTGCTTGGTTATCGACTCTTCTAGATTCCATTCTTTCAGTGCCAATTACAAAGAGACCACCTAATAACTTTATTTTATTCTTATTAATCGAAAGTTCTTTATCAGGCAGGCTACTTTTTTTACCACCTAATTGAATATCAACTCCTCTTCCTGAAATACTAGTTGTAATTATTACAGAGTTAATTTTTCCAGCATTAGCTATAATTTCTGCTTCATTTTCATGATTTTTTGCATTTAGAACAACATGTCTTACTTTTACATCATTAAGTAGTTTTGAATAAATTTCAGATTTATTAATACTTGAAGTAAAAATTAAAATTGGTTGCCCTATTTTTTGACATTCCAAAACTTTTTTAATTATAGCTTTATTTTTTTCTTCCTCAGTTCTAAAAATTTGATCATTCCAATCATCTCTGATCATTTTTTTATTTGTAGGAATTATAACTACAACCAAATTATATATCTCATAAAATTCTTCAGCCTCTGTAGCGGCTGTTCCAGTGCATCCTGAAATTTTATCATAAAGTTTGAAATAGTTTTGATATGTTATAGAAGCAAGCGTTTGATTTTCGGCCTGTACATCAATTTGCTCTTTAGCTTCGAGTGCTTGGTGAAGACCATCTCCAAATCTTCTACCCTCTAAAATTCTACCAGTAAGTTCATCAATAATTTTTAAAGTTCCATCTTTAACAATATAATCCTTACCTTTTTCAAATAAATGATTTGCTTTTAATGATTGATTAACATGATGAACAAGACTTAAATTTTCAGGATCATAAAAATTATTATTTTTTAAAACACCAGCATTTGAAAGCATTTTTTCCACATCATTAATCCCTTCGTTTGTAAGTAAAATATTTTTATCTTTTTCATCAATTTCATAATGTTCGGACTTTAGCATTTTAACTAATTTATCAATTGCAAGATATTGATCTGTTTTATCTTCAGCCCCTCCAGAAATCACAAGTGGTGTTCTGGCCTCATCAATTAAACAAGAATCTATTTCATCAACAATTGAGAAGACATGCCCTCTTTGAACCATTTGTTCTTTGGAGAGTTTCATATTATCTCTTAAGTAGTCAAAACCAAGTTCACTATTAGTTGCATAAGTAATATCAAAATTATAATTTTCTTTTCTCTCATAGTCATCCTGGTCATTATTTATGTATCCAGAAGTTAGACCTAAGAATTTATAAATCTGACCCATTTCTTGAGAATCTCTTTTAGCTAAGTAATCATTAACAGTAACAACATGGACACCCCTACCAATGAGAGCATTTAAATAAGCCGCAAGACAAATGGTTAAAGTTTTTCCTTCTCCAGTTCTCATTTCCGCAATCTTTCCCTCATGCAAAACAACACCACCTAATATTTGAACATCGTAATGTCTCTCATTCCTTGACCTACTAGATGCTTCTCTTACTAGAGCAAAAGCTTCTGGCAATAAGGTGTCAATATGAGCTCCTTGTGTAATTTGATTCTTCAAATCGAGGGTTTTCTTTGGAAAGTCTTCATCTGAAAATAGTTTAATTTTGTCCTCAAAAGAGTTAACTTTTTCAACAATCTTAACGATTCTATCAAGTTCTTTTTGATTACTTGATTTGATGAACTTTGAAAGAAAATTTAAAGGATTAAGCATCTGATTTATTTGATATATTATTTAATTATAACTTTTAATATAAGTATGAAACAAATATTTTAAATAACATGGCAATTAACTTCAAAAATTTTATAAATCATCAACTATCCAAGTCAAAAATGAACGACTTTCAGGATTTAGATCATATAGATGGGGTCTCAATCTCCACTACTTGTGCAAACTTATATGATAAACCGAGAGATGATTTAGTTATGTTTTATTTTAGAGATGGAGCAAACTATGCCTCAGTCTACACGCAATCAAAAATAGTTTCAGAAAATATTAAATGGAATTTAAATATAAAATGTAAAAAGATAAAATCTCTTATCATTAATACAAGAAATGCTAACGCATTTACTGGCCCAGACGGCTACAAAGGTTTAAAAGAAATAGCAGAAGAAATCTCGCTGCAACTTTCTACAAAACAAAAAGAAGATGAAGATCATCCAAAAAATATATTACCAAATGAAATCCTTTTTGGCTGTACGGGCACAATTGGTGAAAAATACCCAACTAAAAAAATTAAAAAAAGCATTCCAAACTTAATCAATAAAATTAAGTATACACAAAATAAACCTATTTGGATGAAGGCTGCATTAGGCATAATGACAACTGATTTAAAGCCAAAGCTTGCGATGGAAGAATGCAATATTGGAAATAAAAAGATAAAAATTTATGGCATTGCAAAGGGATCAGGAATGATTTTTCCAAATATGGCAACAACGTTGGGTTATGTTTTTACTGACGCTGATCTTTCAAATGATATTTTGAATGAATTACTTAAAAATAATATTAAAACAACCTTTAATGCAATAACTTGTGATGGGGACACTAGTACAAATGATATGGTCTCAATCTTTGCTACTGGAAAAATTAAAAATTCAAAAATAAAAAATATAAATGATAAAAAGATAAAAAATTTTAATGAGGGACTACATTCAGTTTTATTAAATTTATCAAAAAGAATAGTCGCTGATGGAGAAGGGGCTAGTAAATTTATAACAATTAATATTTTAAAATCAAAAAATGAAAAAGATGCAAAAAAGATTGCTTTTTCCATTGCCAATTCATCTCTTGTTAAAACTGCTATTGCAGGTGAAGATCCAAATTGGGGCAGAGTAATAATGGCCATAGGTAAATCTGGAGTAAGTATAAATTTAAAAAAATTATCGATCAATTTTGGAAATATTAAGGTTGTAGATAAAGGACAACTTGTGAATAATTATAAAGAAAGTGAAGTTGCAAATTATATGAAGGAACATACAATTGATATCTCTATAAATCTTAATATGGGTTTAAAAAAGTTTACAGCATATACGATGGATCTAACTAAAAAATATATAGAAATTAATGCTGATTACAGAAGTTAGTAGACCACTGAACTAATTTGATTATTATTAACTTTAACTTATGATTTTATATAAGCTTATTTGTAAAGATTGTGAAATTTCTTTTGATAGTTGGTTTTCATCATCTAAAGAATATGAAAAATTAAAAAAAAATAAATTTCTTAATTGTCATACTTGTGGTTCATTAAATGTTCAAAAAACTTTAATGTCACCAAGTGTATTAAGATCCAAAAATAATACTAAAATTGACAATCAAAATTCAAAAGGTAAAGAAATAAAAAAAATAACTTTAGAATATCAAAATTTTATTAAAAAGAATTTTGATTATGTTGGTCAAAATTTTTCATATGAAGTAAGGTCCAGATATTATAATAATAATAATGTCTCCAAAGGAGTTTGTGGTACAGCTAGTAAAGAGGAGCTTAAAGAGTTAAATGAAGAAGGTATAAAAGTAGAGATGATGCCGTGGATAAAAAATATTATAAATTAATTTTTTGAAAATTTAGTTATATAATTAATAGAAGTATCAGAACTTACTTTCCAGCTATCATTCAGTATATTAAACTTCATGCCATCTAACTTTTTAAACATCAGATTATTTTTTTTTGAGATTTTTATTAAATCGTTAGGTCTTACGAATTTTTCCCAATCGTGAGTTCCAATTGGTAGCCATTTTAGAATATATTCAGCACCTATAATTGCAAAGGCATATGATTTTAAAGTTTTATTTAAAGTTGCAATAAACATCACACCATTTTTTCTTAGTAATTTTGAACTTTCTTGAATAAAAAAATTTATGTCTTCAACATGCTCAACTATTTCCATATTTAAGATCACATCAAATTTTAACTTAGTTTTTAATTTTTCAGGAGATGCCACTTTGTAATTTATTTTAAGCTTATTTTTCTTTGCATGGAATTTTGCAATTTCAATATTTTTTTCTGAAGCATCTATCCCAACCACACTGGCACCCAGCCTGCACATGGGCTCAGACAATAATCCCCCACCACATCCAATATCTAGTATTTTAATATTTTTAAATGGTTTGCTTGAAGACTTAATATTAAAATCTTTAATTATATTCTCTTTAATATAATTAATTCTTATAGGATTAAAGTTATGTAAAGGTTTAAATTTTCCGTTAGGATTCCACCATTCTTCAGCAATTCTTGAAAATTTTTCTACTTCTTTTTTATTTATTGAATTCATAATAGATCACTTGTGGACATAACAATTAAGATGTATTTTATCAAATATAAATTAATTATAAATATCAATGAAAACTGTTGTTTTAAAGTTTGGCGGAACTTCTATAGGAAATATAGATAGAATAAAAAATGTTGCCAATATAATTCGCACCTATAAAAAGAAAAATATTGGAGTAATTGTGGTTTCCTCAGCAATGAGCGGAGCTACCAATGAATTGATAATAAAAACAAAAGAATTAAGCAATAATTTTGATCCTGCAGAATATGACGTTCTGTTATCGTCAGGTGAGCAGGTAGCTTGTGCATTAATAGCAGGCAGATTGAAGCACCTTGGGCATAAAGCAAGATCTTGGATGTCTTGGCAACTACCCATTCTTACCGATGGTCCTTATAGTGCTGCAAGAATAAATAAAATAAATAAAAATAAAATATCAAAATATATTAACATTGGTGGAATACCTATTATATCTGGTTTTCAGGGAGTTAACGAGGATAATAGAATTACAACACTTGGTAGAGGGGGAACTGATGCAACAGCTATAATGCTAGCAAAGTTTTTTAATGCCAGTGAGTGCATTATTTATACAGATGTAGATGGAGTTTATACTACCGATCCTAGAGATCATTTAAAAGCAAAAAAAATTAATAAGATTTCTTATGACGAGATGTTAGAAATGGCTTCACTAGGTGCAAAAGTTATGCAACCTACTTCAGTTCAAGACGCTAAATTAAACAATATAAGTTTTTCAGTCAAATCTTCGTTTGTGAAAAAGAAAGGTACTTTAATAACAAGTAATAAAAAAGCTTTCAGTGATCAAATTATTACAGGTATTACCTCAACAAAAAATGATGCCAAAGTTACTATGGTTGGAGTTAAGGATAAACCAGGTGTGGCAGCTTCTATTTTTAAACCATTATCACTTAACCAAATTAATGTAGATATGGTAGTACAAAATATCTCATTAAATAGTAAGGAAACGGATATGACGTTTACTATTAAGTTAGAAGATTTAAAAAAAACAGAAAAAATAATAAAGAAAAATAAGAAAATTTCTTTTAGAAAATTTACACATGATAGCAATGTATCAAAAGTATCAATTATAGGTGTGGGGATGATTACAACACCTGGAATTACTTATAGAATGTTTCAAGCATTGGCTTCAAAAAAAATTAATATTATGGTTATTTCAACTTCAGAAATAAAAATTTCTGTTTTAATTTCAAACAAACATGTTAAAAAAGCTATTGCAGCTCTTCATAAAGAATTTAAACTAGACTAAATAATGAGCTTAAGACCATTTAGAGATATTCATAGAAAGAAAACAAAAGTTATAAATGTTGGAAATGTAAAAATAGGTGGTGATAACCCTATTTCTGTTCAATCAATGACAAATACATTAACTACAGATATTCAAGCAACTATTAAACAAATTAACGATATTCATGAAGAGGGAGCTGACATTGTCAGAGTTTCTTGTCCAGACAAAGAATCTTCTTTAGCACTTAAAGAAATCACCAAAAATGTTTCTGTCCCAATAATTGCAGATATTCATTTTCATTACAAAAGAGCCATTGAGGCTGCAGAAAATGGTGCAAAATGTTTAAGAATTAATCCAGGTAATATAGGTGATAAATTAAAAATACATGATGTACTAAGTGCAGCCAAAAATAATAACTGCTCTATAAGAATAGGGGTAAATGCAGGATCGCTTGAAAAAGATATCTTAGAAAAATATAAAGAACCATGTCCGGAGGCTTTAGTTGAAAGTGCACAAAGAAATATCAAAATACTAGAAGATCAAGATTTTTATAATTTTAAAATTAGCGTTAAGTCTTCCGATGTTTTCTTATCTATGGCTGCATATCGCCAACTTTCAAAAGTGACAGATTATCCATTACATCTAGGGATTACTGAAGCAGGTAGTTTTATTTCGGGGAGCATTAAATCTTCGATAGGCTTAGGATCACTTTTGATGGATGGAATAGGTGATACAATAAGAATTTCACTATCGGATGATCCCGTTAAAGAAATTAAGATAGGAAATGAAATATTGAAATCACTTAATTTAAGAAATAGAGGAGTAAAAATTATATCTTGTCCATCATGTGCACGGCAAGCTTTTCAAGTGATAGATACAGTTAAAACATTAGAAGAAAAACTTTCTCATATAAAGACACCAATAACTTTATCAATTATTGGCTGTGTAGTGAATGGACCAGGAGAGGCAGCAATGACTGATATAGGTATTACTGGAGGAGGTAAGGGAAATAATATGCTTTATTTATCTGGCATTCAAAGTGAAAAAGTTTTATCAGAAGACATAATATCAAAAGTTGTAAGTGAAGTTGAAAAAAAAGCTGCTGAACTTGATAAAAAATTAAAATGATACCTCTAAAAACTATTGAAGAATTAATATCTAAACATATTTTACTAGAAAAAGAATTATCAACAGGTGAGGTTGATAAAAAACTTTTTGCTGAAAAATCAAAAGAATACTCAGATTTAAATGATGTAATAAACGAGGCTAAAAAATATTTTTCATATGAGACGGAAAAAAAAGATTTAGAAAAAATTTTAAGTGATGCAGATAGTGATGATGAATTTAAAATAATGGCTGAAACTGAATTAAAAGATCTTAAGTCAGAAAATGAAACAATAGAAAAAAAATTAAAATTATTCTTATTACCAAAAGATGATGCTGATAAAAAAAATGCAATAATAGAGATTAGAGCTGGTACGGGTGGTTTAGAAGCAAGCTTGTTTGCTTCAGATCTTTTTAAGATGTATGAAAAAGTTAGTCATAAAAAAAAATGGGAATTAGAATTAATAAGCATGTCTCAGAGTGAAGCAGGAGGACTTAAAGAAGTCATTGCATCAATTAGAGGAAAAAATATATATTCAACTTTAAAATATGAGAGTGGAGTTCATCGTGTTCAAAGAGTTCCAGATACAGAAACACAGGGAAGAATACATACTTCTGCCGCCACAGTAGCTGTTCTGCCAGAAGCTGAAGAGGTTGATATAAAAATAAACGATTCAGACCTAAGAATTGATGTTTTTAGAGCAGGTGGCCCAGGAGGACAATCCGTAAACACAACTGACAGTGCTGTAAGAATCACTCATATTCCAACAGGACTATCTGTATCTCAACAAGATCAAAAATCACAACATAAAAACAAAGCAAAGGGTATGTTGATTTTGAGATCAAGACTCTATGAGCTTGAGAGATCAAGAATAGAAGGTGAAAGGTCACAAGATAGGAAAAGTAAAATAGGGACTGGAGATCGCTCTGAAAGAATTAGAACATATAATTTTCCACAAGGAAGAGTAACAGATCATCGAATTAATCTAACATTACACAAACTTGAGGCTTTTTTAGAAGGTGAAGCATTTGATGAAATGGTAGAAAGCTTGACTTTACAAGCTCAAGAAGAAAAATTGAGTAACCTAAATTGAGTAACCTAAATTGAGTATTAGTATAGAGAATATTTTAGATCGAGGGGCAAACATGTTAAAAAAAAATAATATTCCAAACCCACACCTTGATAGTGAAATACTTCTCTCCCAATCAATTAATAAAGATAAAAAATATATCATCTTAAATTCAAAGGTAATTCTAAATAACAAGCAATTAGACAACTTTAAAAATTTGATAAATAGAAGAAAAAATGGGGAACCTATTGCCCACTTAACAAATAAAAAAGAATTCTGGAAAAATGAGTTTTATGTCAATAAAGATGTTTTGATTCCAAGACCAGATACTGAATTAATAATAGAACAGGTTTTAAAAATCTATCCAAAGAATGTGCAGTTGCAAGTTCTAGATATTGGAACTGGATCTGGATGCATCCTTTTATCCATACTAAAAGAGAGGCTTAATTTTTATGGAACTGGAATAGATATCTCTAAAAAAAGTATAAATGTAAGTAAAATCAATACAAAACAACTCAACTTAATGAATAGAGTAAAATTGTTTCATTCTAGTGTTGACAATTTTAATATTGGCAAATATGATCTTATTGTTTCAAACCCTCCTTATATTAAGTTGTTAGATTTAAAATATTTGGAAAAAGACGTAGTTAACTTTGAACCAAAGTTAGCTTTAAGTGGTGGGCTTGATGGGTTCTCAAAAATTAGAAAAGTTATTAATAAAGCAAGCACTCTAATCAAGAAAAAGGGAAAGTTTATTTTAGAGATTGGTTTTAATCAAAAAAATAAAGTTAAGAAAATACTAAAAAAAGAAGGTTTTTACATAAACAAAGCCATAAAAGATTATGGAAATAATGACCGCTGTATAATCAGCACTAAAATTTAAATTAAAAGATAAAAATATGGTAACATTTAGAAGCAATAATAATAATAATAGAAGACCTCCATTTAGAAGTAACAACAATAGAAGACCACCATTTCGAAGCAATAACGAGGGATCTAAGTTTTCTAATAACGATAACTTTCAAAGAAAAGTTCCAGGTAGAAACAATCATAATGCTTCAAAGTTAATTGAAAAATACAATGAGATGGCTAGAGAAGCTTTAGCAAACGAAGATAGAGTTTTATCAGAAAACTACTTTCAACATGCTGATCACTTTACAAGAGTGCAAAATGAACAGGAAAATATTCGAATAGCTAAAGTACACTCATCTCCAGTTCAAACAATAAGTCCCGTAAAAACTGAAGTTGATGATGCAAAAGAAGTGGTTAAAGCTGTCACAGATGAAGAAATAAAAAAAAAAGTTCCTGAGCCAGAAATTAAAAAAGTTATAAAGTCTGCTGAGAAGAAACCGATAGAAAAAAAATCAGCTGTAGTTTAATTTAAACCAATAATTAATTCTGATTTTAAAACATCTAACTTAATCTTTTTAACTTCAAATATTTTTCTTTCTTGACCTTTTAAGGTCTTGCCAGAGGGAAGCTTTAATTTTTGAGAATTAATTTTTTCACCATTTTCAACAACTTCATAATGTAAATGGGGACCAGTTGAATTTCCAGTAGAACCAACATAACCAATAATTTGACCTTGTTTAACTCTTAATCCTTCTTTTATACCTCGACCAAAATTTTTCATATGCGCATAAATTGTTTGATAGGTAGAATTGTGTTTTATTTTAATACAGTTTCCACCGCCACCACACCATCTAGCTCTTGTCACAAGACCATCTCCTGATGCCATAATGGGTGTTCCCATTGGCGCAGCAAAATCTGTTCCTTTATGCATTTTATTATATCCATCTATAGGGTGTTTTCTCATTCCGAATGCAGATGAAAGCCTTGCACCATTAATTGGAGTTTTCATCAAAGCTTTTTTAACACTTCTTCCATTCCTATCGTAGTGTCCCTCACTGCCTTTTTTATCAAAATAATATAATGAATTATTTACACCACTTAACTTTAAATCTGAAAAAATTATATTTCCTGTTTCAAATATTTTTCCATTATCATCCTCAAAAACCTCATACATAATTTGAAAGATATCATTTTTTCTAATATCTCTTTGAAAATCTACTTGAAATCCATAAATTCTAGCAAACTCAATAATTATGTTTGGTTGAATTTTTAATTCAATTGCAGTTTTATATAAACTCTGTAAAATTTTTGCTTCTTTAAAAATAATTCTTTTATTTAAGTTTGTTATAATTGTTTTTTTTTCAAATGAATCAGTTTCTAAGTTTCTAGTTAATTGAACTTTTTCAGTTCTAGAAACTGGAAACATAAAAAAAGTAATTTTTTTATTACTTGATTCGTCTATGGTAAGTTTTATATCAAGGTCAGTTTTAAGATCATTTAAATTATAATCTAAATCTAATTCTTTTTTAATTTTTATAATTTCATTATTTGTAATTGAATACATTTTTAATATCTTGTTAAATGTTTCACCATCAGAAATTTTATGTTTTATGCTTCTATATCTTGGAGTTAAATTTCTAAAAATATGATCAATAGTTTTTTGAAAATAAACATTACCCAGCACATCTTTGTAGTTTGCATCAATTTGTTTCTTACTATTATTAAAAGATGTAGTACTTACAATTGTAATAGTCGTTAAAAAAAAAATAATTAAAATCTCTAAGTTTCCTTTAATTAATTTGGGTACTTTTTTAAAATTAAATATCATGTTGAATTTCAAGTTTTTAATTTAGTAATTAGAAAAAATCAAATAAACCCTGTATTTATTGATAAATTTAGTCATTTATTTAAATGCTAAAGGCTTGATTTACTTTTATTTTAGCTTATAAGTCGCGTACTTTCTCGTTAAAATTATTGTTTACTCAATAGATTAGTGAGGATTATTGGGCGTTTTAGACTCAATTAGCTATTTAAAAAGTAAAAATTTAAGAAGAGAAGTGTGGACGGTTAAGGTTACCAAAATTTGTCGTACACACTTCAAAATCGTATGGATTGTATTCTT